>Ga0116231_10002008_pt1 | contig 42487 bp, 37 predicted proteins | sample S1TSphgellanicum_2_FD_89695 | JGI IMG/M metagenome (GOLD analysis project Ga0116231, IMG submission 89695) | Host-associated microbial communities from peat moss isolated from Minnesota, USA - S1T2_Fd - Sphagnum magellanicum MG | ecosystem: Host-associated > Plants > Peat moss > Unclassified... | reverse complement strand
TTAAAAAATAAATAAAAATATAAAAAATGTTATATATTTTAAAAAATTTTTTAAAAAAAAAAAAAAAAAAAAAAAAAAAAAAAAAAAAAAAAAAAAAAAAAAAAAAAAAAAAAAAAAAAAAAAAAAAAAAAAAAACATCACACCTAATTTGTATAAAACTACATTATAAATAAGTTAAAATGGTTAATAATAAAAATATGAATCATTACTACAAATAAAGTTGTGATTCATTAGGTGATTCTTTAAGATTATAATCAATTATGAGTGTTGTTTGTGCATTTAAATGCACCCTATTCTTTAATGATTAGGGATAAGTTGATATAAACATATTCAATTCACTAATGTTTTTGAATTTGTAAATACAATTTTAAATCATATTGATAATTATTCTAATTATCATTTGAAATTTTAATATATTTTTAATTTCATATTTCAGTTTATATGAATTTTGAAATATTTAAAATTATATTTTAAAAATTATGTACATTGATTTATTGGTTTTAAAGTGAGATCCTAGTGGAATTTTGATATAAGATAATATAATTTGCATATTTAGTTAATTTTATTCATTTTAAAATTAAGATGTGCTTTTTGGAATATTTGATGATTGGATAGTAGTTATAACAAAAAGGTAATTTTAAAAATGAAGGTAGTTGATTGATGATGGTTTTTAAATTAAAAAGGTATAGTCCAAATTTTTTTTAAATAGTTATTTTTTAATTTTTCAAACTTTTAGTTATGGTTTCATCATGGGAGTGATTTTTTAAATCTTTTGTTTACTTTTTGAGTTGAAGGGAAAATTGATTTTTAATGAAGTAATTCCCTTTTTCAATATTTTTAACATGTTTTTATTTACTTTTATTCAATAACCCTCTTTGTGCTCATACTCTAGCTATTGGGTTTGTAATCTTCTAAAAAATTTATTGGAATATTACAATATTACTTTAATGCTATTATTGCATCTTATTTAAATATGATTTATACACACACATTACACAACTATTGAATTACTATAATAGTTTAGTTCCATTATTGTAATCCCTCCTTCATGTTTGGTTTATTTTATCACACATTTCATATCAAATTCAAATTCCCTTCATTTTCACACACAAATTAACATTTTAAATAATCAAATATATATTTTATTTACTTTGTTCAAAAGTGATAGTCACAACTATGTAAAAATGCTCAAAAATCAATGAAAAATTCATTTTAGCTGCTAAATTCAAATCACCTAACTCATCTTTATGGAATATTGACAAAAATTATGGAAGCAAGTTAACCATTACTTAAAATAGTGAAAATAATGACTTTTTGATCATTTCACCTGTTATTGATAAATTAAAATTATTAAAGTATCAAAATAAATAGTGAAAATCAACTAATGATTTAATAATACTCCCTTTAATATGGAATGTGAAGAGCATTGAATTGATTATACATTACAAGATTGATGTAATTATGATCAAAATCCTTGAATAATTTGTTTCAACTCTTGTGAAAGAATCCAAAACTTTTATAACTCATAAACCAAAATTAAAAAAGATAAATGAATTATAAAATGTCATTAATCATTACCTAATAAATATCAAATTAAAAAAAATCATTTGACAAACATGTTACATTGTAATAATTAATAATATTTTAAAAAAAGAAATTCATATGTAATGACATTTAATCCATCATAAAACAAAAAGAATTCACAAAAAGAATTCAAAATTTAATACGAAATTTTATAAAAGGATTGAAAACTTTAAAAAATCCATACAATGAATTTGAAATTATCAACATGATTGTCAATTTGTGTTCAAAACATTTCAAATCACATATTTTCATTGGAATCAACATGAAGTTTTGGTGCATGCACTTGTTAATGTCTTAGTTAATTTGAATGCATTCATTATAAACGCACAAGATTAAAAACTTAATTCTTAAGGTCTCACCTAATAATGTCATATCAATTGTACCAATATTGACAAATAATAATATTAACAAATTACATTGCAATCAAACAATTCCAAAATATTTTAACATAAATAGATATCAATAGATTTTAGTCCATTTTTAAAAATCAAATAATTGGTTAAGCAACCAACATCTAAAAACTTTTTTGCAAATATTATATGTTAAAAAGTTACAATCGTTGGGAGACAAATAACATAGATATAATAAACGAATTCATATGTAATTACTTTTAACACAATTTCATGAACAATAATCATTGAATTTAATTTAAAATTGACACTTCAATTCATGATCAAATGTTGTTTGTTCATCTAGAACTTTGAATCACCAAATGTTAAATTCTAGGACACAAGTCAGCTGTAGAAAAAGTGAAGATATATATAATTCAACAAAGTATTCAAAAGAAATGGATGCTAGCAATTGGCTCTTCAAAACACACATGATAACAAACAACATAAATAAAAAGTTTCCAAAATTGTACAACCTAAAATTAGGGAGATTAAAGAGTTGCATTAATATGTTATGCTTAAGAAGTCTAAGAGAGAATAAAATTGAAACAATTATTGACTTCAAAAAACCATAGTAACTTTTGAAGGAAAAGAATTATGTAACCACCATGAAACTTTCAACATAAAAAATCGAATGATGAACAAAATATGAAACATGGTAAAACCATTGACAATGATACAAAGTCTAATGTTGCCCCGATTAAAGAAAACTTAGCTACAAAGAATAGATGTTGTGAGGAGCATGAAAACAAAGCTATGTTGAGAACTTAGAAGAGAAAGAAGATATGTGTACAAGTCTTTCACACATGTATTATATGGGTATTAACAAGACAAAATAATGTTCCCACCTCGACTTTGGATCCCATCTTTGAACTTAGGATGAACATTTCCACCCAAATTATGTACAACCATTGCAATAGCTACAAGTTGTGGAGCTATCTTTCAACCCTAATTCTAAAGGTATTGCAACACCTAAACATTTGGGTTCATGTTTACTGAACCTTGAGCTAGCAAAGTAGGCTTTTGAGCTAGTAGCTACCACTTTGGATTCACAATCCTTGAGTGTTAAACAAGCCATATACGATGCACAACTCTTAAACCCAATTGACTGGTTAATTTTAATGCCTTTACACCCTAACCCATGTATCCTTTACATTTATATCTAATGCTAAAAATACCTTTTAACCCCTAAAAGGATAACAAATATCAATTGGAGTAGATCTTTGAAACAACTAAAAATCAAAACTACATGCCTTTCTACGCCTACTTTTAGAGAGCTTTAAATCCAAAGTAAATAGATTTTTTTAATAGATGTGCTTTGGTTTAAGGTTTATTTATTTCTCACTTCAATGTCCAAGTTACTTTTAGAATTCACATACCATATAACCAATGAGTGCATATTCCTTGCCTTGAGGCATGGCCTAATAAAGCATGAGGTGAGCTTTATTAGCAAGGCAGAATTTGAAAGGAAAATTTCATCCTCAAAAGTGAATGCACCTTACTTGTCTCTTCTCTTTGAGGAAGCAACTTAACACAATTCAAGGTGGTGTTGTTGAACACAAAAAAGAAGCTACCACCAGTGCTTTACATTTAGGTTTTTATGTAACAATATTATAGAAAGTGAAAAAGTATCAAAAAGAAAAAGTTATGGATAATAAGCAAGTAAGTTCTTTGGGATTTTTGAGTACTATTTGGATGTGTTCTATGTTCACATGCTGATATTGTAACCATAATAGAAATCTAATTCCTTGTGAGATCATTGAAATTGCTCCTGTTGCCAATAGGGCAATTTCAATCTGACACAAATAGTTAGATGGGTTTAGGGTTTAGGGAGTGAAGAAGAAAGCATTGGATTTCTTGTGTCTGTACAATGGTGCACCATTGAAAGATGGAGATGGACCTGAGTTGGGTTATACTCTACTTGGGGTGGGGTGGTTTCCAACATCATCATTTTCCTCACTGTTGTTAAAATGTGCTAAAGATGCCTGCAGATTCAGAACAGACACTCTCTCTACTGGGCAGTTCTGCTGCATTATACATACCCATCTGGCATTACCCATCTGACATTGCTAGATCTGAGGAATTGGTGCACTCTTCCAATTCACGACAACTTCATCACATAAAAGACAAAAGAAACAGCAAGTGTGGGAAGCCTAGAAGCTCACCTGAGTCACCAAATGCGTATTCACAAGCTGCCTGGAAGCTAGACTCCATAGTAAGATAATCCAATGTTGAGAAGCTTTGTTGTTGGCACCATTGATGGCCATTGCTTCACTTGTTGATCCTCCTGCAGAGTGCTGCTGAATCCTTTCCAGCTAGGATATACAACGCACTGCAAGAGACACGATGATAAAAATAGAAAATGTGAGTTCATGCCTTCTTTGCAAAACACAAACACCATGTCAACACATTGCACTCTGAACATAGGCTTCTTGCCTGTGTAGATCCCATTACATTCTTCTATGGTCAAAATCCTGGGAAAATATACATGGGCCAGTAAGTCTCTCAAATGCCATTGCTGTTGACAGAAAAATGAGGTTGGAACAGAAATAAAATTATGAAAGACATAAATTCAATGAGATTGCAGAGAAACCTCCATGCAATTCTATGAGATTGCAGAGAAATCTCCACACAATTTTATGAGATTGCAGAGAAAACTCCACACAATTCTATGAGATTGCAGAGAAAACTCCACACAATTCTATGAGATTGCAGAGAAAATTGCACCAAAAGAATAGGAAGGTAATGAGAGGATGGGTGCAGACATAAACCTTATGAGAGTAGCTCACAAAGTGACTGATCATCATTGTCTCGACTCATGAGCAGCTGCCATGACTCCTCCACTGATTTCATCAGCTCCTGCTAGGTGTCAAGTAAATTAGTACAATATCTCTGAGATTGCAGCAGAAGAAATCTCCTCTAACAACACAACAAGTGCAGCAGAAAGACATGAATCCTTGTGTAGCATTTCTGTGTCACAAATAGTTGAAGGTTTTTTCCATCACTGATTTTGATGCCACGACAGAGTTGGTTGCTACTGCTGCTAAAATACAATGGCAATGTAATGCTCACTTGTGAAGAAACTCATACACCAATCTAAAAAGAATTCCCAAACCAAAAACATGACAAGAGCTACTTTCAGAAAGGATTCTTACAGCAAGCATTGTTCAACAACAACGCCATAATTGCATAGTTTTGGAATTTCTGCAGCTATGAAGAAGCTTCACATCCTCCCTCTCTGGGTCTGTGTGGCAGGCCCTTCCTCAATGGAACCATTTGCTCAACAGGATCAAAATCTGGTCATCAACTCTCAAACCAAATGGAGAGAGATAGAGAGAGAGAGTGAGAGAAGTATTCAGGGTAGCTGGAGCTTTTTCGACATCATCAGTTCCATCTTTCTATACCCAACAGCGAGACGACCTTCTTGTTGCCAAGGTCTTCTTCTTCTTCTTCTTCTTCTTCTTCCCCGGAAAGAAACACTAGCAACGAGGAGGACGGAAGAAAAACCAACCACAGCAGCAGGGATCAACACGGCAACAACATAAAGCGGAATATTCTGGACCCATCCATGAAAGGCGCTGTCGGTTTTCATCGGGACCTTTTTGTGTCAGAGCCACGGACAGACAGACAGCAGACAGACAGCAGCCAGGAAGCGCGCCTCCGTCCCTCTCTCACTCTCTGCAAGCTTTCTTTCTTTCTTTCCCCTTTTGGACGAGACAACAGGGAGGAAGAGACCCACACTTTACATTGCTGGAGCTGCTGCTCTTCCTGCATAGTGCTGTTGTGCTGTTGTTGCATCTGGTTTTAGGGAAGAGCACTAGTCTTCTTGTTGTTGTTGTTGTTGTAGCCTAGTCTGCTGGAACGAGCATGATGCGAGCATTGCCACCCACGACGACGAAGAGGACGATGACCAACTGGGTTTGTGTTTTGTGGCTGGGGGGAGAATTGTTGTGAGATGGGTTTCCTCAGAAGAGCAGCAAATCTGAGAAGAGACAGAATGCAGTTGCCTTCTGATTTTTTGCTTGCTGCGCAGGGAAGGATGGATTATGTGGATTGTTGTTGCAGCTGGGTTTTCTTCTTCTTGCTATGAGCTGCGAGAAACAAAACCTGGCAAACAGATTGACTATGTTCTTCTAGCTTCCAGAGGAGGTCTGTCTGTTGATGAACCTTAACTGTGGAGGAACCTAGCTAGCTCGTCATGCCATCTCCTTGCACTGCAATGTGCATGGAAGCTCTGGTATGAAGCCTGAGGCAAAGCATTGTGAGCAGAGCATTTCCACAAGAGAGAGAGAGAGAGAAGAAAAAAAGGGTCTGTGTATCATTCTCCTGCAGTAGCTATGGTGGTGGTAAGCGACGACATGGATCACGGCTCACGTCTCAAGACTCGGAGCCAAACTCCGTCCAGAACTCCTGCCAAGGGGCTCCCTAGTAAGCAGATCAACTCTTCCAGCAAGTCTCAGAATCCCACAATGTCTTCGTCCTCATCGTCCTCCATGCTTACTCCAGTCCAGAAGGAAAGCGTGAGGTCTGTGTCCGCAGGCCCAAGAGAGAGGCCCGTCAATACTCCACTAGTGGCGCTGCTGCCGTCGGGAGTTCTTACCGCACAGAAAGGAGGACGAAGCAAGACACCCAACCGTCTGCAAGGTTCTTCCATGTCGTATTCCGCCTCCGTCTCCTCTCTCAAGAAGCTTTGCTCTACAGCAGCTCCAACTCCGGCAGCTCAAGCTCCAGGCTCGACCCAAGCTCTCTCGTCTTCTGTAGACCAGCACGCTAGACAGACTGCCGAGCCTGTGCAGCAGCTCTTCTTCCCTCTGTCTTCTTCTCTCTCCAAGGGCTCCAAACTTCCGTCTCCTCTTCCCATCTCCAGCACTTGCAACAATGCCAAAACTCCTTCCAAAAGCAATGGCCGCCCTGCAGGATGCGCACCACCCATTTCGCCTGCTGCATTGCTCACGCCTGTGGTGGTTCCGAAGCCGCGCTCAGTGACAACCACACTGACGAAGAGCAACAGCCGCTGCAGTCAGGTTTCCCCAGCTGTGAGTTCTGGCGATGGAGAGCAGCAACAGCAGCAGCAGCGGCGAAGGCGGCAGAGCAGCTCTGAGCTACCTTCAGTGTCAGGGAGTTATCCAGTACCAAGGAAGACGGCGATGCAGGAGTTTCATGAGCAGAGAAAGCTTCGCATTTCTGGTTATGGCCGCAACCCATGCTTGGTGAAAGCAAGCTGCATTGTGCCTGAGGGGCAGCTGCTTCCTCATGTCTCCCCACCCACTTTCAGTGCCAAGAAACGGTGTGGCTGGATCACTTCTCAGAGTGGTATGTCAGATTCCCTCTAGCATCTGTAGAAGAAGAACAAGAAGAACAAGATGTATGGGTCCACCAGTTCTGCAATCTCTGCTGCAAAACTCTTTTGCAGTTTTGGGTTCTCTCAGTGAGAGAAGAAATCCTGGCATTCTGCAATCTCTCCTGCAGTCTTTGCAGTTTTGGGTTCTCTTAGTGAGAGAAGAAATCCTGCCATTCTGGAATCTCTACTGCAATCTTTGCAGTTTTGGGTGCTCTCAGTGAGAGAAGAAAGCCTCGCATTCTGCAACCTCTACTGCAATTGTTGCAGTTTTGGGTTCTCTTGGTGAGAGAAGAAAGCCTCACATTCTTCTGACTTTCTTCTGCAGTCTCTAGGACTGCAATCTTTGCGGTTTTGGCTTGTGTCCATTAGAGAAGCTGGCTTTCTGGATTGTCTACTGCAATCTTTTGGTCCTTGCAGCTCAACATTTCTATATCCTTGAGAAGTGTAGAGATGGGATGTCAATATGTACTATGTTCCCTGGTCACAGATTGATTGATTTCCTGCGTCTCTCATACAAGCCTGTTCCCTTTTCTGTTTGCCTAACATGTGCGATTTGGCATGGAATTCAGATGAAGCTTACATTGCATATCATGATGAGGAGTGGGGTGTTCCTGTCCATGATGATAAGTATGTCCTCTCTCAGCACTTGTCTGCCAAGTAATGCATTTTTGTGTATATTCTTCTCATCATCATCTCCGTCTTCATGATGATGATGATGCCCAGATTGCTTAGCTTTCTCCAATGCATGAGTCCCTCGAGGATTTCTCACTGTCAGGGTGTTGGGAGGTATCATAGGCTTCTATTTGAATTGTTGGTGCTCGAAGGTGCACAGGCAGAGATGAGCCGACCCAGAATTCTCTCCCTTCGAGAGAACTTCAGGTAACATGAACTGCCACTTGCAGTGCTGTGAGACACAAGATTGCCGAAGATGCTAGTTACTGTGCGTGCTTATCAGGGTCCCTCATAGATTTAGGCATATAATGCAATCAGTAGATGCATGCTACTTTTCCCAGTGGCTGAGTATATATTGATGTGCATGATCTTACAGAGCCAGGTTTGAAGACTTTGATCCAGCTGTGGTGGCAAAGTATGATGAAGAGAAGATTGCAGCTCTCAAGTCAGATAGTTCCATCTGCATTCCAGAGTCCAAAGTGCGGGGAGCTGTTGAGAATGCCAAGCGGATTCTTGAGGTATGGGTCTACACTAAGGTGTGACAGAGGAAAGGGAGAACTTGCATGTATCATAATTAATATCCCTATTTCACAATAAGTCAGTCAAAGGAGGAGATGATTGTAGCAGAGAACAGCTCTGCTACAATCATCAAGGATTCACAAGCAGATTCATTTACACAATCAGCTGCCTCTAGTGCAACGGATAAGTATTTACTTAATTTACACGCGCTGTTGGGAGCTATGAAGCCAGTTGGGTAGCTATGGTAGCTCATCACTACTATTTGTTATCAAGGTAATGGTGTGACACTTTGTGAGCAGCTCTTGTAAGGTTTTGACTGCCCTCATTGTTCATGTTACCTTCAGAATTGTTGTTGTGGAGATTTCTCTGTAATTTTCTCTGCAATTTCAAAGATGTTTGTACAAGTCATTTCTCTTACAATAAAAACAACAGCAACTAACTGTGTTTCTTCCTATTTGGAAACTTCTAGAGTTTGCCAACATGAAGGCATCATGCACACTTACTTGTGGTAGTTGGGCTGGATGAAATGGTGCGCATTGGGCAGGTTGTGGATGAGTATGGTTCCTTTAGCTCCTTTCTATGGGGCTTTGTGAACAACAAGCCAACTGTGAGTCACTATAAACTGCAGAAGCAAGTTCCAGTCAAAACTCCCAAGTCAGAGGCACTCAGCAAAGAGCTAGTACGACGAGGTTTCCAGTTTGTGGGTCCTACAGTGATGTGCTCTGTCATGCAAGCAGCAGGCCTGGTCAATGATCACTTAGTGTGTTGCTTCCGACACCAGGAGTGCTCAGATTTGGCAGGAATAAAAGACTCAAGAAAAGGCTCAGATACACAAACTCAGATGTACAGACAACATTCATCACAACCAGTCAACAACAGACCTTCTCAAGATCCAACCTCTTGGGTGGATGCATGCAACTTTCCATACCTGCCAGGTTTTCCATCACCTTTTGAGCTCACTCCCTCCTTTAGTTTCACCAGGCTTCCAATCATTGATGAGACATGGGAGAGAGAGACAAACACAGATGAAGAAGAACATGGTTTCATCTAATATCAGCCAGTGTCTCATTGAGCCCACGAATGTCAGAAACACGCATGGGGTACATGTACTGCAAGGAAAAACACCAAAGAATGATACCCAGTGGCAGTTAGCTTATCAATTTTCAGAGAAGTCAATGCGTATCAGAGCCTTGGGACAACAAAAAAATACCAGAGACATGAGCATCAATTACAGAACTGCAGATGTGCTCTGTACACACCACCGTCCTCCTTGGATTTTACACTTGACACAATTACACAGATGATTCATGGTCCCCACATGTTTAGTAGAGTGGGATTAAGGAAAGGGGATAGGAAGAGATGCGGAACAGAAGATGAAGACACATTGGTGACAACAACTGTTTCATCCCCAAACAAACAACATCATGTCACATGACAATGATCCTACAACTGCTACAGGCTTATGACAATGACACCATTTAGAGCCATGTTTTTTATGTTTTACAGGTCCTTCAACTCTTGATTCTTTGAGGTTAACCACTCTCATCCACCCAATGCTTTATTTGTCAACCCTCTTTTGTACAATTTTTTATAAGTTTTTTGGAAAGCTGTTAATGATTTGAATGATGGGCCATTTGAATTTTCCACAATTTGTTTCTCTGTCTTCTTATTGTGCTAATGTAGCTTCATTGTTTCGCACTTTGAGATTTTGTATTGCAGTCTTCTGCTGTTATTAATATGCATATAGGAAAAAGTCTGAGGTGGGATTTGATTTTGAATTAGAAAATCCATATCAAAACCTGTGACAAAAGGACATTCATGTGTTTTAATCCACATGAATGTTATTGTCAATGCATGACAATTTGTGGCAATGCATTGTTAAAGCAGCTCCCCTAGCAAATAATAACTACCATGTGAATGTTAACGTCCAGATGTTGTGGCTATAGAGCATCAGAATGCAACCACCTTGGCTTGTCAGATTCACATCTTCCAATGGTTAGCGATGGCAAAAGCTTGCTGCTCTTGCACTTGGGCAAAGCAAAGGATCTATAACTTAGTAAAACTCCCTTGCAAACTAGTCAACAATGATTATACTATTAAGATTGTAATAGGAACGTAAAAGTACGTTGTTCGAGAAGTGCATAAAAGTATCCCTTTGTCAAAGAAAAACTTACAATGTAAATGGCCTATAACGGAGTATCATAATGTGTTTATGACCAGCATCAGCAACCACATTCTAACTTTTGGAGTAGTTTGAACCATATTGTTGAAGCTCTTCTTAGGTAAAGTGTCTTGAATACTTCGTTTAATTTTCAAAAATACTAGTTTAGAGTAATTGTGGAGACTTAACTTGCAAATGCTTTTATGAGGACAAATATCATTTTCATCGCATTTCATGCTATGAAATTTTCACATTTCACTAGTGTCTTATGTTCTTTTGGAGGTCTAAGCAAACTAATTACTAATAAACCTCAATTTACGGATCGTAAGGAAAAAACTTCAAATACATGGGTGACTTGCAAATCTTGAATCTTATGCCACATGTGCATGAATATTGCACAAGATTTTAGAGTTTATGAAATATTTGAAGGAAATATTTTGATGATATTTTGTCATGACTAGTGGTGTGCACATATAGACATACATGTTGTGTAAGTAGTGAACTTATTTACACTCCATATAAGTGTAAACCATGCAAATCCATGTAAAATTTTGAAAAAAAGGAAGATTTGTTCTTGCAAGATTTAGAGCTATTCTTTGCCCCTTGCTTGGTTGGATCAAAATACATCAATGTGCCTAAATTTGAAGGGAAAACTCTTTAACCTCATTGAGGTCACCTTTCTCAATAAATACAAAAAGAAATGAAGACATGGAGAAGGCAACAAAAATGAAAAGGAGTTTGATGCTAAAAAATTTCTGTACATGAGCTTATTAGCTTCCATCCAAACCATGAGGCCAAAAGGAGGGTCCTAGATGTTGTGGATGAAGTTGGAAGTTGGAAGTTGGCATTCAAAACAACTTGGGTCATATAATAAAATTATCCATAAAGTGAGGCAAACATGGCACTAGAAGCCCATGTTTGGCCCATTTATGGAATGTAACTTCAAAGACAACACTAAAAAATAACACATGGGCCCAATGGGCCTTGAATCTCGGATTTCAAACAAGACTTGACATGAACTCAATTTCATGCCAAATTTCCTACTTGTGCATTGGCCAAAAAAGCTCGCATTTATTGCCTTATTTCCCATAGTGGTCATCTTTGCCTGCTTATCTCTATGTTCGCATTGTAATCATCTTCGTCACCTATTTAGTTTACGTTTGCAACACCTTGATCATCTTGGCTTGCATCATTCCAAAAGTTATATTTGTTTCTTGCCATAACCAATAGCCCTACAACCTCCTATGTCTTGTCACCTTATACAATCTATGTTTGTAAAAGCTTGGTCATCATTTTTGAGGCTCTTCAATGGTCTGCAACAATCTATAAATCGCCATTTTTGCGAGCTTTGAGACTTACGAACTTTGAAACGTTCTAAGGAGGGAAGGAATTATGAGGAATGTTGTCCTATCTTAAGCCCAACAACAAGGAAAACTTGCAACATTTTGAGATGAGGTTTAGCCCATCATACACCAAGGATGGTTTTGATAGCCTAAGGTACATAAGAAGAGGAGTATTTTGATTTTCTTGCTCAAATCTTTCTTTTTGGCAAACATTCTCCTATTGCTATGGTCATTATTTGCATGTTGCAAGCAAGGGTTGTGATTTTTTCCAAACCCTAATTGGTGGGTGGGTGAAAAAATCCTTGAAGCAAATTTTTTTTGAGCCTTCACAACTAGAAACAAAACATCTCGTCTTGTCTCCAAAAATTGAAAACCCTTTTTCACCTCCATAAACTCCAAAAATTGTGCCTTGTACCCCAAACCCTAAATCCTCAAGACGTGCCCATAGCCGTGAAAACCCAAAGAATACCCAAAACACCAATTATTGTCTCCTTTAATGGATGCATTTGTGATTGACATGTCCTCCCAAAATTGCCTTTGGACTCATCTATGATGTGGTCCCTTCATCAAATAAACCGTGAATGGCATACAGTTATGGGTGAGCCCCTTGAATGGCAGGCCCTAAACATTGTGAAATATCACAATTTGTTTTATTGCAACACTATTGTTACCCAAGGACTTCCAAGGCGGTCTTTGAAACAATGTTTGCAATTTGAACTTCAATGCTTGAAGCTTTGCTTCCTAGAGGATGCAAACATTTGAGATTTTAGTTTGAAGTTTGGGTTTGAAACTTCATATTTTTTTGAGCTTGTTAGATAGGTAGTTAACTTTCATGTGTATGGGAATTCAAACCCATCTTTAAACCTTTTCTTGGTTTTACGATTCAATAAACATTGAAATCTTTATTGGGTTGTTGTGTATGGGTATTTACATATTCTTAAAACCTTAACTTTTGGTTTGCAGCCATAAACCCTTGAAGTTTTCAATGAATTTGATGTGTGTTGGTCTAAACATGGTCCTAAAACCCTACCTTAAAACTTGTAGTTGTAAAAATTTAATCATTGACATTGAGTTTGGAAGCCAGGGGTATTGTCATGAAGTAAAAACCTTTGTTTATGGTTTGCACCTTAAACATAAACCCAAATTTGTGTATTTTTCAAACCAACATTATTCAAGTATGTTGGTAATGCAGATGTATGTGACTTTCATTATGGCCCTAAATTTTGGTAATTTACCTTATGTTTGGAACATAAGGGTTTTGTTTTTCATTAGAAACTTATGTTTATGGTTTGCAACTCAAGCAAAGACCCTAATAATGTTGGCCTTGATGAATATGGCATTCAAACAAACCTCAAACTTGTTTTCATGGATTTGACGACATCCAAATTTATAATGTTTTTTTCAATGCAACTACTCAAGCATCTATGTAGTCCTAAAAGCTTACTTGTCCATTTACATCTAGAATTAATGAAGTATTTTGATAACGTGGATGTGTGTGACTTTCTATACGCCATTAAATTTTGGTAGTGTACTAGGTGTTTGGAACCTCGGGGTTTTGTCTTTTGTTAGGAACTTGTGTTTATGGTCTGCAACTCAAACATAGACCCTAATAACGTTGGCCTTGATGAATATGGCATTCAAACAAACCTCAAACCCGTCTTCTTGGATTTGATGACATCAAAGTTTTTAATGGTTTTTTCAATGCAAGTGTTCAAGTACTTATGTAGCCCTAAAAACTTACTTGTCCATCTACAACCAAGATTAATGAAGTATTTTGATAATGAAGATGTATGTGACTTTTTGTATGCCCCTCAATTTTGGTAATATACCAAGTGTTTAGAAATTAAGGGTTTTGCCTTTTGCTAGAACATGTGTTTAGGGTTTACGACTCAAACACAAACCTTAATATGTTAACCATGATGAGTATGGCATTCAATAAACTTCAAACTCATCTTCTTGGATCTAAGCCTTTTCAAACTATATTGTTTATTTCAATGCATCTGCACAAGTATTTTAAGGTCCCCTGAAAGTTTACCTATCCATCTATAACCAGAATTAATGAAGTGTTTTGATAATGCAGATGAATTGTATGATTTTTTGAATGTGGCCCTGAATTTTGGTGATATATTACATGTTTGAAGGTTAGGGGTTTTGTTAAAAACCTATGGTTATGATCTACAAGTCAAGCAAAAACCCTAATAATGTTTAATTTGATGAGTATGACATTCAAACACATTTGAAATTTGTTTTTCCTGGATTTGATGGTGTTCAAGTTTATAATGTTTATTTGAATCTAGCTACCCAAGTACTTATGTAACTCTAAAAAATTACTTGTCATTTTATAGCCAACACGATTCAAGTTTTTTGATAGAGTGGATGTGTGTGACTTTAATTATGGCCTTGAGGCCTTACCCTAAGCTCTACAACTTTAAAAACTTGGTAATTCAAGTGAGGTTGGAATGTAAGGGTTTTAAAAGATGCCTTCCTAGTTGGTAAGGTGGAGATCAATAATGAAAAGTTGAATAAGGTGAAAATTAATAATTTGAAAGCAACTAGGGAACTAGGTGTTATCACCAAAAAAAAAATTTAATCAAGGGTTCAAGCTATTTTACACATGTAGCTAAAAGTCCCTGGCCCAACCACGTGTAGCTCAATTAGCAATTTGATCACCAACAACATCATATGTGAGGTCCATGCGTCTCTCATGTAGGAAATTAGTTAAGAGAGTTGCAGCTCAGAACAAATGTGCATATTTTAGTTTGGTTGAATAAAACGTCTTCATGAGGTGCCTCCACTTCCTTTTCAACCCACCTATGCCCCATTCCACTTGCACCTTAAAACCTACATGCATTTTGTTGCAGGTTTGCATTGCAGCATGATCAACATCTAGCATGAATTCTTGTTGCCCTATCTTCTGCATAATAAACATCTCCTCACCCATATAGCTTGGATTTCCCAATAGGTATTCAAAGTAGTCATCACCATGGGTGAAATATTGATGTCAATTCCTACAAACATTGGAATGTCGCAAGATACTCACATCGTGGTAAAAGCTAGGATAACCAAATGTCTATGTAGATGAACAACCCACAATGGTTTATAATGACCATGTTATTCATTTCATATATTTTTTTCATTAAACCGTATGCAATGTGCTTCATTTTGCCAAGGCTTGCGAATCTCATTCAAAGTGCCATCAATAAATCCAATACACCTTGGTATCTTTCACATATGTCCACCCAAAGTAACCTTTTCCTTGAGTGTGGGCCATTGTATTTCATCTTCAAGTGCATGGTTGATGCATGATATAATGAATATTGCATCATCAGATAATGTAGACTTTGACTAGTTCCACATAAAGGCATCATACATAGTCATATTGTCATGTTTCATGTAAAGAATGAAATTCAAGAGATGCTGTTTAGGCGCCAATTTTGATGGCCTCCCTGATATAATTGGGCCTTCATTTATTATGATGCAAAACAAAACATTAAACTTGCAAACTTTAACTGTAAACCCCAATACCTAAACCTTAAATTATAGACTTGAAAACCTTAACCTAAACCCCTAAATCTAAACCCTAAATTTCAGACCTTAAAACCCTAGCTTAAACCCTAAATTTCAGACTTGAAAACGGTAAACTAAACTCCTAAACCTAAACCCTAAATTTCAGACCTAAAAACCCTAGCCCCAACCTTAAATTTCAGGCCTGAAAACCTTAACCAAACCCTAAATTTTAAACCTGAAAACCCTAACATAAATCTCTAAATTTAAACCCTAAATTTTAGACCTAAAAACCCTAGCCTAAACCTTAAATTTCAGACCTGAAAACCTTAACCCTAACCCTAACCCCTAAAACTAGACTCACAACCCTAAAATTAAAACCTGAAAACCCTAACCCTAAATGTAAACCAAAAAATTCAGACCTAAAAACTTAACCCTAAACCTAAAAATTCAGAACTGAAAACATAAAATATGAACAAAAAAGCTCACATGTGGATCTAGCATGGGCTTCAATGGTAGGGATCACATGAGAAGCCAACTCATCAAATTCCTCGAGTGTCAAGTTTATCATTGACTTAAATAATGCTAGTGTGGCTCACATCATACCTAGAACATCTTGGACACCAAGGGTCGGGTTGATAGATCGACCCCCCTCCTTTTTCCATTTAATGTGAATTGAACAAATCATTAGTGTTGGAAGCCATTGTTGCCATCATCTAAAAAATGACAAGGTCATCTTGACTCACAAAAGATCTTCATCACTTGAAGATGAGGTGGCATTATCACTAATTGAAGAGCTTGAGGAAGACATTTCTCAAGGCTTAAAATGAAAACAAGAGAGGAAAAAAAAAAGACCTATTCCTTATATAGTCCTACATGGGAATCTTATTCTACATTTTAAGTACCAACCCTAGCCTTAATATAAAACATATTCAACAAAAGTACAATCCATCATTTTAACCTTAATGTTTTATTTCCTAACCCTAAATTCTGAAAACCATACTTTTAAAACCTTAACCCGAAAATTAAGCCCTAAACCCTAAACCTGAAACCATAAAATTTCAAACCCTAAATTATAAAACCAAAGCCTAAAAAGCTAAACCTTAAATCTTATAAACAACTTTAAAATTTAGACCCTAAAAAGTTTAACCCTAAACTTTAAACCCTAAAACCCTAAATTTCAAACTTTAACAAACCCAAACCTAAACCCTAAAACCAAACCATACAAACCTTAAAAAGATGAAACTTAAACCCTAAAATTCAACCCGTATGTAGCCTAACCTTGAAACCTAAAACCAAACCTTAACATCGAGATTCACAAAAGATCAAAGTTAAACCCTAAACCAAACCTTAAAATTCAACTTTAAAAAACTAAACCTTAAAACTTAAAACCAAACCTTAACAAAAGACCCATGAAAGACCAACCTTAAACCAAACCCTAAAATTCAACCCCTAAAAAGATCAACCCTAAAACCAAACTTTAACATGTAAACCCACAAAAGACAAAACCTTAAACCCTAAATTCAACTTGTAACAAGCACAAACCCTAAACCTTATAAATAAAACTCAAAAAATATCCATTTGAACCCTAAAAATAAAACCCTAAAAAACCCAAACTTATACTTTAAAACTTAGACCTAAAACCCTAAAATCTTAAACTCTAGTGTCTAACCTTTGAAAACCCATACTCTAAACCCTAAAAGTTAAGTCCTAATGGCCCAAATCGTAAACTCTAAAAATTGAACCTTTAAATAGTTAATAGCCATTGACAATAATCAATAGCCATAATAATAATCTATAGCCATCAACAATGTCCAAAGGATTATTTTTTGAAAAAAGGGCCAAAAGTCACGATATTTTGACAGAAAAAATTTGAACTTAACGTATAATGATGGTAGGTTCTTGCATGTTAGCAATACATAAGGTTTGCAAAAAATTCTACTTTGCCATTTGACCACTAGTCAAACTTGGTTAAGTCTTATTGTGGATGATCATTAATTCACCTACTTCACAAAATTGAAAAAAGAAACCTTGGCCACGGTAGATGTGAATTCCAAAAAGATTGATAATGTAAGTGTAAATCATTTATATTACCTTGTTTTACATGGTGGGTATATGTATATTTACACTTACCCTCCCAACATAGGTCATGACATAACTCGATTTTCAACATTAAAATTCTTCATATGTTTTTTTGCAACTAATAATGGGTCTTACAAACGTTAATGAGAAGGATCATGATTATTACAAGCCATTTACTTGTAGAGTACTTAGCTTGCTTGAACTAGCCATTTCATATGCCACATTTGTAGAACTCATAATTTTAGAATCCATTGCCAAGTTACAATATCATTTGAAAACCAAAAGAAGTAGAAGTAAACCTAATTTCATGAAGTTCCCAACACACACTAAAAGCAAATTTACATGGAAGATGTCAAATTAATTAAAACTTTATGAAGACAAGTAATGGTCTTGAGAACTCATTGGTTAATAGTAATTGTAAAGAATATGATTAACAAATTCAATGTAGGATACAACATGTAGGGTAAAACCCTAGGGTGGGGGGGGGGCATTCTCAAAATAAGGGGCCTAGGACAAGGCAATAGCTGAGTTTAACATGCATTTTGGGAATGTCCATGAATCGTGAACTTCACCCAATCATAAAGCATGAAATGAAAATTATCATTAACCTAAACATGCATAGTGCATACATAAATTATATGAGGGGGAGGGTTCTTACACCTACTCATAAATGTAAGATCTCCAATTCTTAAGGAGAAGGCATAAAATATTCCTTCAATTTTCTAGGAGGTATTTTCCTAGATATAAGGTGCCTTCAAAATACACCAAGAAAGTTTTTCAAGTGCCTTGTAAAACACAAAAATGTAACCAAGAGTGTTAAAGAATGTTTGTGTTGCTCCTATAACTAGTACTTAACCAAAACAAAGTTTCACTTGGTTTGAATTTGAAAAGAGACCAAAATGACCCCACCAACAACTTGAACCTTTTTAAGACAAAGAGCTCTCAAAGTTCAAACTCCATTCCTATGAACACTGATGCATTTTGATATCCATGCCAATTTAGCTACAACCTTTGGGTGTTGATATTACAAAGTAGCAATTGTTTTTTGTTATCCTTATAAAAACACATCTAACAATGCTATTTTGTAGTATCAACACCCAAAGGCTGTAACTAAATTGCTGTGGATACCAAAATGCATTAGTGTTAATATCAAACACACTTACAACTTAAGGAAAAAACTCTAATGTCATGGTTTTTTTTGGCTTTTCAATGATCAACTTTTATCACTACAAAACACAATCAATCATTAAAAGGACAAACAACTTTACAAAACCAAATAAGAAAGCAAACGTGATACTCGAAAATTGTAGTGACAATGATAATTGGAATTGGTTTAGGTGAAACAAGTATATGAGAACAATCAACATGATCATCAACTTCATGATTCCATGTGAAATTCCAAGCCTAACTACTACACTCTTTTCACCTACCCACTGATACGAATATGAAGATGTAAATTAAACATGTGCTTTTTCATAATTTGATCAAATTCAATTTAAACCAATTACTTTAAATTGAATTGAATTGAATTTCTATTCAATTCACATTGCATGCAATGTCATTCAATATTTTCATTCAAATGGAACTTATTTTCCACAAACTCAACTCATTTTTTGGGTCATTTCATCATCACTAGTAGTGCACATCAGCATGGAGGCCAAACTCTATATTCTGTGTATCAATAGACAGATTATCATATAACCAAATAATTTCAACATTTCACAGACCGGACTCTAATTCATAAGATAAATCCATCCAATCTTTGCATTTCAGATCATAAAACACAGTTCATCAAAGAGAGTGAAAAAACAAGACTCAAAATCAAGAGATTTTTCAAGTCTAGTACATCTGAGATTGAAGGTTTCAAAGACCAACCCTTTTTGACACCTGAAAATACATATATTCAACACGAGAGGGCTGAATTAGATTCACACACAATGGCAACCTCTGGTATAGGTATTGAAAATTGAAGAGTGGGAAGGAGTCTCACCAGAATCTGTTCAACTCCACCTGTGATGAAATGATGAAGATGCCTCACCAAAGTTGATAACTCGGTAATTGTAGGTCCAGTAGTCAGTCACTGGATAAGAGTTTCCTGGGAGCACAGCTGATACACCCCGCACTGTAAGAACCACAACTTAAGGGCCTATTCTTCACAAGAGAGAAGAATAGGGTGAGCCTAGTCATACTGCTGGCCCGAAGACTCACTGGATCAGACATTGAGGAATAACACCATAAGTAGTATTAACAAGGATTTCCCTCCAAATGAATTCAAAATTGAGAGATCACGCAGAATTCTACTATTAGCTCTCTTAACAGATCACTAGAATTTCCATTTACCTTTCTTTTCAAAGTATGGAGGAAGGAAATGAATGAAGCAAAGCACAAAAAGAGTATTCCAATGTTCAGAATGTGGCATCATGCTCCAAGAATATTTCAACTGCTCATAGGATGAACTTCTCAGATAGAACGTTGGAGAAAACAGGGTGGTTCCAGGATTTAGCAGCAGAGACTTATACCCGTTGGAGCATCTTCAGTACAAGCACCTTATGTAAAAATTGGCCTAACAAAACCAAAGTTGAAGAAAGTGCCTTCACATCCCAGATGCTGGACAATATCAAATGCCTAAACCTACAACTGGGACTCAATCCAGATGTCTCTCAAAGACTCCAGATGCACAAAACGTGGAGTGGTTTCCTTGATATGCACATTTGCTTCAGGCCCATAGTTTGACCCAAAGATTGATTGGAACACAAGGAACCTTCTCTGAGGAGGAAGGCTTTCCATCTGTTGTGCATTTGCAGCTAAACTCAATTCATGGAACCAAATTTGCCTGTTAAATACAGGAGGCAAAAGACTTGAGAAATTGTCCCAACCAAACAACATCTCTCTTGAACACTCAACAACAGAATTCCAGCTTCTTTCAGCACACCAACCAGAATCTCTGCCAGGTCCAGAGATCACAAAATAGAGTACTGATGCAGCTTCACCCATCTTCCTTAGCAGCTTCCTCCTTTCTTATTCTTTCCTCTTCTTCTTTATTGTAGATAGCATTTAGCTTCCGCTCCAGCTGCAGACAGAAAAGCAACAATGAAAAACTGTGAGGCCTGCTGTGAACTTTTGATCCCTCTGTACATTTGATGTTTCCCATCATAATAGATGATATGGAACCCTGAACCCTAGTGTACTACTGTCTCATGGTAACATGCCATCTTCAGGCACTAATAACATTATCCAGGAACTCTCTAGACCTTCAACGTTACCTCTCAACCCTAGCATTGTCCCTGCCATATCAGAATGACACATCATGATGCTGGCCTTGAAACTGGAATCCTCCACCTGCAGAGGTGAACCTCACAAAAACAAAAACATTCCTCTCTTTAACCTTGAACTAAACTGACTTTGGCATATATAGAGTTTAGTCTTGACATACCCCAACATTTTTCAACTTGACACTTTGAAGTTCATCCATGAGGATTGCCACCCTCCCTTGCAACTCAGCAACTTGCTGAGTAAGATCTCGTTCCCTATCTGTCAGCACCTCCATCTGCAAATGTGACAAGCAAAAACAACTGGAAAACAATCAAGGATCCAAACCTGTTGAGCAAACTGTTCCTAAAGTTTCAGATCAGGCCCTCTGTTTGCATCTGTCATGGTGTAGGTGAGTAAAGGACGTGCATGCATTTCCTAAGAGCATGACTGGTCAAGGAGAATAGAAAGAGACCAACTCCCAGAACTAGCTAAGGTACAGGCTGGCCAAGTGGACAATTCATTATGTTCTGAATAAAAGTTCTCAAACACCTGGTTTTAATACTTCAGAACATGTGAAACAAGATTCTTATGAGAAATCATTTTGAACGTGAGAGGCTTGAAGGTAGTCAGAGTGAGACTACACATGAAAACACACATACCGAATAATCTGTGCAAGCACTGAAACTTGAGCTTCTTGAATTCTTTGATGCATTGTATAGACGTTGAGCTGCACAAAACTGTCTGAATCAATACTGAGACAACAAAGCAGAGCCACCAACTATAAAATCTGTTGAAATCCAAACTCTTGATTGCTGTTGCATGTGATAAAATTCTCTCATACGAAGCTTCACACTAAACTCAACAATGAACATGTTACTAATAATCAATTCTTCTCAAAAGTGCCCAACTTGCATCTCCTGAAGGTGCTAAAATCATGTCACAGCACCTCCAGCTGTGATTGTGGTTCTGGATTGCATGGCCACAGTCAAGTGCAGGTCTTAACTGGCTACTGCAATTCCCCAAAGCTAAATCTTGAGTGGACAGCTACCTATGACTGATTCACCTTGCAGAAATGAAGTGCAAATGTTCTGCTGCAATGTATTCTCATCTTTGGAGGGTGTACTGACATTTTGAGAGCTGAGTAACAAAAATTTGCTACTTCAGCATACTGCTGCAAGCTACAAGGACAGAGTTGGGGTGACTCACAATTTGTGGCATCACTTGGGCTTATGCCACTCAAGATATGCATCAAAGCCTCCTGCAAACTCAACACAGAGCCTTAACAGCATACTCTCAAATCAGAAGCATAGATATCCTTGTGAAGCTACAGTTTAGTGAGGGAAGGTAAGACTTGTTGAGGACTCAGAATATGGCAGACTGACAAAAAGTGTGACCAAACATAGGATGTGGGACTCAAAAGTACCTGCTGCATAATCCCAAGGTGAAGGGCATTCTGCAAATGAGGCATTAAGGCCACAACAGGTACTGATGCACTGGTGAGGGCTGCTGCAGACGACAGAGGAAGGTTTGCTGCTGCTTGTTGCTGCTGCTGAAGACCCTGCACTCGTTACTATTAAGAGTCAGCTTCATGTCTCTGTATAAACAGAACGAGAAAACTCATGTTCTTGCCTCTGCAATTCCATTTTGCTGGTTCAAACCTTGCAAGGAATGGACGGAGGGACCTAAAATCCTTTCTTCTCAACCTTTTGAATAAAACCTGAGGACCATTCAGCCACACAATTGGCTGAATGATTGGAAGACATAGGCAGCATAGCATTGCTAAGCAACCTGTGAGCTCACAATTCCAGATGGGGTTTTATGTGGTGAGTCCTACATGCAAACCAGTAATGTAAAATGGCATGTTGCACAATGACCAACTCAAGGAGAAGTCGGTCATACACATACAAAGGTATGTATAGGACAGAAGGTCTGCACAAAATTTCTGTCTGTTTAGGCATGGACCAACTTCAGTTATATTATGCACAATTGTGCTTTATAAATGAGCAGGTGAAACAATAACTCTGCAGCAATCCAGATGTTTGATTGCAGATCATCAGACATGGATAGGTGTAATACTTTCTACAAACAATGGAACAAGAGGCATTATAACTGTATACTGAACAAACAAAGGGAGTCTGCCTATAAATTTGACTAAACTCTTTTGATCAAATGCATTTCCCAAAACACAAAAAGCACATTTTGTCACTACTGGCACAATGCCTGATCAATAGATCCCAACCATTTTAAGACACAGTTCACCTTTCCTCCTTTCAATCATATAGCATGACAACTTTGGGTCATTTCCAGAGAGGAGAATGTATAAGAAGTCACCAGGGATCCAGATTTTAGAACCAAGGCCACATTCACTTAGTACAGAAATGAGGTTCATGAACTTCATATGTTCCAAAATTATGTCATCCTATCTTTTTCAGCTATAATCAGTTCAAGGAGAGGGTGGAGAAATACTCCCCTACCTCCAAATCCCCATCATCTGAGGTGACAGAAAAGCGGCCTTTTTGAAGCACTGGTCCCTTCTGAACAGGTGCTTTTGACTTCTCTTCTAGACCATCCTTGCTCCCTGTCAAGACAATTGAGTTGACAAACAGCCACATTGACTTACACACTCATCACCACCAGGTGTTGACTGAACTGCATAGGTGAATATTAATGTCCAGGTGGCCATACATCATTGTAGAGTTCATGAATGCATATGGATGTCAGTCAGGGTTCCTGCAACTCCTTGAATCCCTGAATCTCACTAAGAGGTGAAAATGACCAGCTGTCTACAGATAGGATACTTCAGTCATCAGATTTCAGAGCATGAAATTAATCTGGAGTGTATAAATCAGCCCTGACCACATCATAGTATGTTCAAAATAGTGAAGCATAATCAATGGTTGGCCCAAACTTCTTTTTCTCACACACCTGTCTGGTTCGTTCTTTGGTGTGATTGTTAATTGATCATTACACAAATCTAGTGTTTAACAGTGCTTGACAGGCTAATTCTAGGGTGATGGCTGTAGGATTCCCCATAAACCAGATCTGCTGTCTTCTGATCCTCTGACGTTAAGATATCAGTTCCCAGTTATTATAATGGACAAAGATTCTGACGTAGGAGTTTTATTCCTAGGTTTTAAAACTTTTACTCCTGCATCATAATGGAATTAGAAAGTAGAAAATCTTTCACTTTGTATGTAAGAGCAAAGCATTAGAACAAAAGCAGACAACATTGATGCATATATTCAAGCCATCCATATGTGCATTTCAGGTGTGGTCAGTGGGAAATAGGTGAAGAGACATGCCAGGAGCAGGTCTAGCAGGTCCTTGGGCTCCATTGGCTGGACGATTGTCCACAACAGCACGCTCGCCAGTTGATGTTAAAGGTCCACTTAAAGGCCGTTCTCTATGCCGTGAAGAGTCATCATTGGTCCTTCCACCTTGACGGTGATCTTTGTCCCTGTAAGGGAATGTTACATAAGAATGTGAGAAGTTGGAACATTTGTTGATATGGGATCAATAGCACATTAAGAGAATCCAAATCACAGACTGCTAAGGACCCAATCAAGGACACCCTGTCCATTGCCCCTTTCAGGTGGAAAGATTGAACATACATGATGCCAATTCTGCTCTATTGCAATGGTAGTCCATGCACTTGCACCCCCACGGCCTTGGCACTTTAAAAACTTTTGCCGTTTGTGATTAATTCAAGCAAACTTTGCTGGTCTCTTAACTGAAAGAACAGTGATTCCAATATTGTGCAAGTATTAAAGAATGTTTACCTGTCACTGTCTTGTTCCTCATCTCGAGTTCGGACACTTGAAATGACTCTCTCAGGCAGAAGCGGGCCACTGCCACCACGACGAGACTCCTCCCGATCTCGATCCTCCAATCGTCGGTGTTCCCTCTCATCATACTTCCGATGCTCCCGTTCCTCCCGAACCCTATCCTCAGACCATCGATGTTCCCTCTCATCATACTTTCGATGCTCTCGTTCCTCCCGTTCACGTTTCACCTGGTCTCGATCATCACCTCTCCATTGCTCAGCTTTTGGAGACCCATGCCAACCTGGGCTCTCAAAATCCGTATCATCCTCAAAGACATCAAACCGGCCTCTGCACAGCTGGACCACAATTAACTGGAATACATGGCCAATGAACTCATACAACTTTCATTCAAAACAATCCACATAAGAAGGATAACAAGCAATCCAACATCAGGAATATGGTAGCCTTCACAGTCCTTTATCTCAAGTGGTGAATAAACTGCATTCACAAATAAAGCTAGACAGTAGAACAGAGGATGCTAATTAACAGATCTTGAGCATCATATATGAGATCTTGAAAATGCAGGAACTAGATCCTGTCTTCATGAAATCAGGTCCAATTGATGACTTACATATGTTTGGGTTCTTTTCTTCCAGCAGATGCTGTAACCCTACAAATGGACCCAACATAGCAATGATCACCTTCAGAAAACAGTACTGCCACTAGCAATAGATTAACCTTTAATTATTTAGCTGACCATACAGCAGCAATGTAGTCTGAAATTTGGAGATGAACACCACTATTGATGATCAGAGCTGGTAGTAACCAATAATTAAGAGTGATTCTTCAAAGAAGCCAAAGATGAAGGGGCTCTAAATAATGTTGTTGGCATCTGCTCCACCTATCCTCAGACCTTTTGAACCTACTGGCCCTAATGTCAGAGCAATCAGTGGTCATGAGTACTCTATGGTCAGATATCAATACTTCTCCTGATCACTGACTACACAATTACCCACAAGCCATTGGTAATATGGGCCTTCCAACCAAAACTTAGCCAAATGAGATGAGCACATCTATAAATATACATCTGAACCCCTCTCTTCCAAGGCATTCAGGGTGGCCATTCAAAGGGTTTCTTGTGATAAGGGCCTTGTCTCCAACTATTGGACACCAGAATACAAGAGAGAAATTTTTTGTTAAAGCAAAATAGCTCTGTGAATGAGATCCAGATCCTGTGAAAACTTTTGACTCTCAAGCTCAACCAAAGTGACAAACAGTTGTTTGCAAGACATGCTTACTTTGGGCCATTTGCAGGCTTGACTTGCAGGGGAGTAGGCAGAGGTCCTGATCGAACCCTTGTTCCTCGGTCCCCAGCCTGAAGATTTCCCACATCCATGAGCATGAACATTTTCCAAAGCAAGAAAGTCAAATCAGAGATCTCTAGGCACTTCAACTCCTTAAAGCCATGACAACATAGAAGAAAATATGAAATTGACCTTTAATTGATGCATAATTCTGCCATTGATCACAGTAATTTTGGTCAAGACTCAAGTTACCTCGTTGAAAACTGGCATAAAAACAAGAACTGCTAACGAAAAATCTAACCATTCCAATCACTTGTGCATGAACAATTTCCCTATGCACAATTGTAGCTGAGATGACTTCAAACTACAACAGATTATAGAACTCTGACACATAGACTCAGACATTCTTGCCAGACCAACAGTAAGAGTCATCTCCTTCTCTATGAACCAGTTTTTCAAATATCAGGGTTCTTACATCATTTGCTGTTTCAGCATTTATGGAGTGGATGATGACTGGCCCTGAAAACCTGTCAGCTGATGAATCATCACTGCTGGGAAGCTCAGCAGATGGTGAAAAAACATGGGGCAATGCGTCCCCAGCATCATCATCTCCACCCTGTGCAAGCTGTTTGGAAAGTTCATCATCCCCTTTCACTGTCTGTGGAGGGGAGTCATCATCATCTTGAATCTGTTCATAAATGCTGTGTATATAAGTGAACAAGACAAGGATATACATATCAACAAAATATACAGAGAAAACTCCACAAAAAGACTTCAAAGTTAACTTTGAGGGTGTCAGTTCTGCCCAAACCAAAACAACCATGACAAGAATGAGGTCATAGCCTCCTAAGTCTCCCTCACAAAGTGTCAGGCCATCACCTCCATCATGAATGGCAGTGACTAGCCACCATCACTTCCCACTGGCTTCATCAGCTCCAACAGTGGGTGTTGCTTAGTACAAAATATTCTGCTCAAAATTCATTGCAAGCAATTACATAGAAAGCTGCAACATGAGTTTCTGTTACACTTCCAGATGCAAACAGAAGACTCAGTCCTGATGTTGGCTGGTGCCCAAAGAGGCACGGACAATCCAAAAGTCAATAGTATCCTCTTTCAAGTTGTATAAAGCTTGTGACAGGCAACATCATTCCATTTTAGCTTGCCCATGTACAGCAAGCATCTAAGCCCACAGCATGGAGAGGTCTACATAGAAGGCAGTGGTTGGGGCCTCCTGCAACCTGAACATATCCTTGAAACACATCACTGGTAACTACTCAATTGCAGTATGTATGCTTTAGCCACTAGAATAAAAATCAATATGATTGCAGAGAAACCTCCACAAAACACTCTGAGGAGAGCCATCAAATCAGTTCTGGCCAACCAAAAACAAACATGGCAACGATGAGTGGTCATAAACTTGAGTGTCAATCACACAAAGTATCAGACCATCAGCTCCATCATGAATGGCAGTGATTAGGTGCCATTCATCCCCACTGCTCCTGAACCCTAAACCCTTCATCAGCTCCTGACAGTCAGTGTGGCTAAGTGATAATCTGCTCAAAACTCAGGGAAATAGATATATAGAAAGATGCATCCTGAGTTTCCATCACATATCCAGCAGCAATGGGAAGACTCAATCATGGTGTCAGGTCATACAGAAAGAACTGAAGAGGCATAGCTTATCAAAAAAGTCAATAGTATCCTCATTTCAGCTGCCACAAGGTTGTGGACCAAAATAAAGACATGGTAAACAATGTGTCTGTTAGCCCAAATAGATCTATTTCAGCTCAGTTAAGGTTAAAAATCTGGAATTTATGACTGCTACTCTGCTAGCCTTTGGGATTACTGCATGCTGAAAGTAGATGGCATCACATCCTGTCTATAGCAGGTAACAGTACAGAAAGACACAGTGTGCACTTCTATGGAAGTTCAAAAAACATGCATAAGTTGAAAGTCAAAGTACACTCACCAAAGCAGCCTGAGCCTTCAAGTCTTCAACATTGAAATTCCAGCTGCTAACTCCTCGCTTATATTCTGTCTGTTGGAAAAGGTTACAACATAGTTCATCATGGTGTTCCAGTCACACAAGTTGGCCAAGATAATGCGCATTCCCAAAAACCGCATGTTACTAGAAGCAGCTTCAGAGAAAACACCAATCCCTGCATTTCTTTTCTAGATATGATATATTTTCACAACTACAACGTGAATGACACATTAAAAAAGTTCATATGGAAAACTATTCACTGGGAGCATTCCCCAAGTGTTGAAAGGACAGGAAACCTGACACTACAATGTAAAATCTACTAGCAGAAAGACAATTGTTGCAAGTAATATGCAAGTAAAGGCTACACAATGAAGTGATCGTGACTAGGCCCCTGTGTCAACTACCAGCCAGCATGAGCACACTGAATTTTATTGATCTTGACCTGAATTCTCTTGACACATCAATTTTAACTCAAAAAAGGACCAAAAAGCAGGCTTACCTGGGACCTCTCTTCCTGCTCATCAAAGGGCATCTTCTTCTCAGCAAGCCGGGCAGCATCTGTAACCTGTCACATACACCTCACTGATGAAACCTAACAATCCAAGAAAGAATCACCAAGGTGCCAAACTTTTTCAACTTTGTGTTATGGCTTGGTGTGTGCCTATAGCCAACCAATAAGCTCGAAGGAAATATCATAAAGTGCTAACAATGGAAATCCATAAAAGTGCAGATATTTATCAACTGAAAAATCTAAGATCACCTAAATTTCAGCATCAGAAAGCTAGTGTCCCCAGATACATAGACAATCAGTTATGATAGCAAATATAAACACTCGTGTCTGAATAATAGATCAAGTACAACATCAAGCACATGATCTCAGAGGCTTAGATCATTCCCTATTTCCAGAAGGGTGCTAGACCCAGCAAAGCATTTCACCTCAGAGAAGTTCATCAACCTAGCTTCTAATGTCAAAAATACTCCTTTAGAATTGTGAATGTCACGTCCAAAAACACAGCAAGCTTCTAGATGGCCCTCTGTTTAGATTCAACCAACCTTAAGAGCCTTAACTCGTTCCCAGAGAGGTGCTAGACCGTCCAAGACATGGCGGGCAATGTAATCAGGTGTGCGAGCATGCTTGAAGAATGAGTGTCGCAGCAGCTTCTCTGCAGTGGGTCTCTTTGTTGGATCCTTGACCAGGCACATTGCAATCATCTCCTTAAAAGACTGCAAACAGGGGAAATAATCTGTAAAATGCCTTATGAGTAAAAAGCCTGCAGCAGAACAGGTAAAACCTTTATGCCAAAGACAAAACTGAAGGTAAGGCCCTGTGAAAATTTCCAAAGAATCAGGAGTTGCAGAGGTTTTGCACTTGATGTGAAATTGACTGAGACAGAACCTTCATAGACTGAAAACTTGACCATTATTGATGACGTGACTTCGTAAACTTGTTGCCCAAGGAATAGCAGCAAGAAGAAAAACTACCTTGGAAAATCTTTTGTCTCGGTCATAGTCCAGCCCAGGAGGTGCATTCTGCAACGTCATCAGCAAAACCTATTCCCAAACATGAAACACAGAAGTTCAGTTTCCATCGAGATAACAATTCACAACCAATTTACCCATAAGTAACTGTCATGAGTAACCCCCTAAGACCTACTGTGAACTTCCATAACAACATATAGTCTTGTGGAGGAAGTCTATGTTTCAAACTCCAGGAAGCTATCAAATCTGGAGAAAAGACTCATGGGCCTTCAGGACCCATTGGTGCTGCATCCAGGGAAATAAAGAGGTGTTCAATGGTACTACCTTCATGGGGGGGTACTTGGAGAATGGAGCATGGCCATGGGCAAGCTCCAAAGCAGTTATTCCAAAAGACCATATATCAGCTCTGCAGAAATCACCATTATGTGTACTGCTTGAATAACAGCTCTAATTGGAACAAGGATGCAGCCAAAGGGCATAACCATGACAGTGAGAAACTGATGCAACTCTACTATCCTGATAAGTAGTGACTTCTGGTCAACATTTAGGGTAAGAGAAACTCAGAGAACTATCAGGTATGCCTGGGAAATCACAGCCAGTGATGGAAAATTCCTCACTTAGATTATGTAATGCACACACACCTTAAGCCCAAACCATATTAATCACAGGGCTTGTCAGTACAAAGGCAGGCACAATTGTACATTAACATCACAGGAACTCACTTGAAATCGTAGCCATGGAGCTGCTCCATAACTTCTGGAGCCATCCTGCAAATTGTTCCAATGCACAAAATAGAACCTACCATCATCAAATTTCTATGTACACTCAACAAGCAGAAGAGCTTCACAAGGATAATAACTTGACCAACTTTTGTAACCACCATCCCTGTAAAGCAAGACTGTCATGACATTGAAGAGATAATGTGTGACTGAACCAGTTTCTGAGGGACATTGTATTATGACCACCTAATCGTGCAACGTTGGTATCTAAGGAGTCGTATTCATGACTGGACAATGACTGCTCACCAGCAAGGTGTGCCTGCAAATGTGTTTCTTGATCGCTGTCGATCCCCAGTGTCAAACATGCATGCTGAGACGCCAAAATCACCAAGCTTCACCGCTCCATTTCCATCAACCAAGATATTCCCAGCCTGCCAAGACTTCCAGGTTGGTTTTGAATGCAAGGATCATGCATGCGTTGGAATACAAATTCATGGTATGTGCAAGAATGTGAGCAAAGCTACATCAAGATTAAGCTTCTCTGTCAGACTCCAGTACTGTCTGTAATTCACTTCAAAAATTAAAGAAAAGAAAGCTATTTGTGTTGTGTGCCACTAGTATCTGGTCTATTAGTTACTCTCACTTCTCAATTTGGTATAATACCTTCACATCTCGGTGGATATGACCATGGCGGTGAAGATACTCCAAGGCCTTCAAACACTCCTTAAGCACAGTTGCAATCACAGGCTCATCGAAGCCATCGGGAAAGGCTGCTTTCATAATATGGAGACATGACCCACCTGACATGTAGGGCATTACAACCCACAAGTTTTGCTCCACCATGAAGGACACATGTGCCTTCACTACATTTGGGTGACTGATCAAGCTCAATGTCATTGCTTCTCGGCGTATCTCATCCTAGCAGCACAAAAAAAGAAGAAAAAAAAGAAAAGATCCTGTTAATGGTCTCCAACCATGAAAGCCTGCGGCCCATGTTTAGGTTCATCCACTCTGATTCTGCTTCTACTACAACTGATCTTGATTAGCACATCCATGTCTGTGGACATTAGTTTCTCTTACTAAAGGTGGGTTAGAGTTACAATAGTTGGAGTTGAAAGCTACTAAAAAGGAGCTGGCCTTGTCCAGGAAGAAAACATCCCAAAATAATGGTTAACAACCAAGCTATCTATTCCAAACTATTGATTGCAATGGTCCATAATGACTCAAACCATCTATCTGTGCTTGCCCATTGCTAACAAATACCAAATGCATTTAATCAACAGCTAATAGGCAATGATATCCACATTTGGTGTGGACTTGATCAGCTACCAGTGCATATCCTTTGCTGAAGTGTTGTAACTGGTTGATTAACCAAGGAAGTGGAAATTGCCAGACTAGGCACACGAAGGACAAAGAAAAACTGAGCACAAGGAAAATAAATATCTAGCTCGATGACTACGCTTAAGCCCTAAATAATGACCAGGAGTGTGCCTTAAACGAGTTTGATCTCTAAATGGAATATTCAAGATTTTAAGTGGAAAAAAAAATTGACTTGACTACAAGATAAAGGATCAGAAAATGTGGGTCTGCGAGGAAGCCATCGCTAGATTACAGACTCTAAAATCAAAGCACTAAAGGTTAACCTCAAATCCAGAATGTTACACATCTATCAACTTTGAAAAACAAGAGATTGAGGTCTCCAGGCCATTAAGCATTGGCAAGTTCAAAAATACTGGTGTTATGAGGTCAAAAAATATGTTTGCTGTGCACTGGAGTTCAGGCTGACCCAAGGAATCTTAAATGAAGGAAAAAAAATTTCCACAAAAGAGGAAGCTTACAGAGAGCTCATTCAGATATATAATGCATATAGAATAGACACCAGCAGAAGTTGGTTTGTGCTCAAATAGACAAAGAATGCCGAAATACACATGAGCAGGTCACATCAAGATGCAGAGGAGGATGATTAAGATGGGAGAAGATATACCAAATTGCTGTTGCATTTCTCAAGGTCCAGGCTCTTGATGGCAACAATTTCATTGAAGGGAAGACAGATGGCTCTGTAGACTATGGCGCTCGCGCCCTGTCCTATTTCCTCCAAAAGATTGTAATCTGCGGCTGTAACTGGAAACCCTCGTTTCTCAATCTGACCTTCCATGGTTCCTTTGTCTCCAAGATCCTGCCTGTGACAACAGCAGCCCCTGACGTTCCTACTGCAGGGCAACGCTGGCTTCTATCTCTCTCCAGCGCTAGTCTCCTTCCTCCTCCTCCTTCTCCAGACCTAAAGGGCTTAGGAAGTTCATAAGAAGGATCTCAGGATTTCAGACCAGTATCCATCTACTAAGTCTCGTATGCCTGTTTCTTCGTCTTCTCTTTCTATCTGTCCTTCCCCTCCCTCCTCCATCTGCTTCAGGAGCTTGATAATAGGAAGGAAAAGAAAAAACTACTGCAAAGCCACAGCCTTACAAAACCCTGATAACATCTCTTCCTTCTCCTTCCCTGTCTTCCTTTCGCATGTCCCGTCCCCCATCGCCATCCTCACCGTAAAAGAAGCAGGTCCCTTTCAGCCCAAAAACCCGACGCGGCAATTCTCACAACGATTCCAAATCTCCTCGCGATTGTATAATCCTTTCATCGCCCCTCTGCTCTCTTCCCTAGCTTTTGCAGAACCAAAACTTTAAAAGCAAAAACATCCACCATAACTATTTTGCCGATTCTAAAAAGAACTCGCATCTACAGCATCATCTCCATTCCTCCACCCTGCTCTCTACATCTCACTTGCATCGTCTTCGAAAAATGGTCCCGTGCCAGCCTAATCTCTATTTCTTCCTTCCCCCACTTATTCAACAAACCACAATGAGAAACTTACAAGAAGAAAACCTAGACGTCGTGATCCTCCGGAGCAAAGCCATGCGCGAGGACATTGAATACTCTCTTCTAATGGATGTCGCTTCGCCTCGTAGTGCTCCTGGTCCTGGTCCTCCTCTCCTTATTCCTCTTGCTTCTTCCTCCCTCCATCTTCTTCATCTAGGCAATTAAAATGAGCGAAATTTTCGAGGGAAATGGGTGGGGAAAAAAAAAAGAGAAAGAGAAATCATCAGCGTGACTTTAACGTTATCATAGATCTCGGAAAAGAAAGCGTACACGATCTCTATTGCGATGATCCGCGAGCAAAAGCGCCAACAACGAACACAAAAGCACAGCAGCAGCAGCAGCAGCAGCAGAGGAAGGAAGCGCAGAGCGAGGAGGAGACAGAGAACGAGGAAGCGCCACGGGCCGACGCCACGTCTCTCCCAAACCTCTTCCCATACAACGAAAACCCAACGCATTACAAGAGACCATCCGAGCCTTCTCGAACGACAGCACACGATATTTCATCTACGAATCAACGATTATCATCCAAAAACGCACGTCTCTCCCAAACCCAAACCTTCTCCCCGTATAACGAAAGCCCCAAACGCATTTACAGGAAATCATCCAAGTTCTTCAGACGACGACACACGATGTTTCATCCAGTAATTCAACTTTTATCATCCACTAAGGCACTTCCCCGTTCTCATAATAATAACGCGAAGGAATCACCCACCAGTCTCCATATCTGCAACAACTCAACAGAATGGTGAACTCCATCCAACAGGGCTCTCTCCTTCATCGACGAACTACAACCCTCGATGCCATAATATCTCATCCACAAACTACATCCTCACCACATCCCCCCCCCGCCCAGGATCGTGGATGATATGTTCCGGCGTGAACGTAGTTTTTCATCCACCATGTCAGTGGATGAAAATGACAGCATACAGAAGACCGCGTTCTATTTGTCGGTAAGTAAGTACGTTTGTTAAAAAGCTTTTAACCTTCGTGGATGGATGAATGATAAGTAGGAAGGATTTCTTTTCTTTTTCTGTTTGTTTCTTTTCCGTTTTTTTTCTTGGAAATGGTCACGATTGTCAAGAGATTGGACTTGATGCAAAATTTCTTTTGCGTGTGTTGTTCACTAGAGAAGAGAAAAAGGACTAGGCATATACCTTTGGTCAAATATGGGTTAGGGAGGGACCCAGTATTTTTATTTTTTTTCTTTATGGGAAATTCATGCACCGCTGCATGATAATAGAAAATAAAATTTTATTTTAAAAACTGGAATATTCTGTTGCACATGCTCGGATTTTATACCCAAAGAACAAGGAAATTATTATTATTATTATTATTATTATTATTATTTTGAATTTATTTATTTATTTATTTTATTTTTGTGTCTTCTTCACTTTGTTGTTGTTTGGAGAAGACTTTGGGACAATTGTTTAAATATTGTTGTCAATCCATGCTAAAATCTTCCTTGGATGTTCCCCACCTACTTTTACTCTAGAACTTTGAAATTTTTTTGGGAGTTGATTTGGTTTTTTAAGGATTTTTTTTCCATTTTGAACAATTTTTTAATTATGCAAAAGTAGCAAATTTTGGTTGAAAAAACACTATTTATATTTTAACAACACATTTTTGTCAAATTTGTAAAACATTTTGCAAAAATTCACCATACAAAACAAATTGTGGTTGGATGATTTTATTTTTCCTTCAATAACCATAAGCTCTAGTTAAACAAAAAAAATTCAAATCAATTTCAATTCAATATTTTAAAAAAAAATGTAAACAAGAAAGTTTCATCTCACATTTATTTATTATTTCCCCCTTTGATTGTCAAACTCGATATTTTATTATTAAAAAAATTTGAATATACGATTCAATTTATGATTAGTATTCTAGCCATAAAAAAACAAAAATGACCAATAGCTTTCAAATCATTACAAACAAGTTGTGTGGGACAATAATCATTTAGGACACGATATGACACATTTTATACAACAATCATAAAAGATATATGTGAAGTCAATGATAATAGTTTACTCATTGTTTAATTTTTATTATTATTATAAATTGGACCCAAAAACTTGGGTAACATTAATTTTTATATTTATAATTTTTTAAAATAAAATATTTTTTAATTCATTATTTTTTCATCCTATCAATTGTTGACATGTGTCACCACCTAAATTAGGATAAAAACCTAATTTAAATGGCTAAGTAACCACATAATTTACCTAGTTAAGCTCATTTAAATAATTTAAATAAATATTGAATATTTTGTCAATAACTTCAATGTTAACCACAACGAATGTTATTTATTGAAATTTGATCTTTAAACCCCAAGGATAGATTTCGACTCCTTTATCACCAAGCCACCCCACTTTTTGTGTATATGATTTAATGTTAATTTTATTTAAACCATATTTCATTTAAACATTACATAAAACTTCAAATTTGATAATTCATATCTTATTGATAATTTATTCAAATGAAAGAATTGAAAATTTATTTGTAAATTTTGTTCAACAATGTACATTATTTTATTTTATTTTTAAAATCGAAATTCAGTGCAAAAGAAAAAAAATGATTTTGTTATTGAATAGCATTTCTATGACAATTCTTTAAAAATAAAATAAAATTCAAACACATGATTTGTAAATGGGAAAACCTTTGTGGTTAATACAACAACAAACAAAATATATATTTCATATTTTAAACCTTTATTTCATTTAAAATTTTATATTGTACAATTTTCCTTCCAATATACCATAATTTTACGAATAACTTTTATATTTAAACATATGAGTCCATATAATTTATCCATATAGAAATATACATAAATGGATCATAAATCAATTATACCTAAAACCTATTTATTAAATGTTTTTATATAAGTCATATTAAGTAAAATATATAGATTTAATCTATATTTTTTTATTTTTAAATATATTTAATACTAAAATATTAAATAATTGTTTGAAATTTGAAATTTTATTATTCTTACACATATAATGTAATATAATTCCATAATAATATTTATTTTACACATGTAAAATAAATTATATATTTTCCACATCTCACACCTATATTTTATTTTTTAATTACAATATAAACCATTATTTATAATATATCATACTTTTACCATTCAAATTTATTTTAATGTATCAAAACTAATTTATTTGCATTGAATATTTTTAAATGGAATATGTATTTAAAATATTTTAAAATTATCTATATGTGTAATATTAATCAAAATTAGTTCCTTATGTCCGTTCATATTCATATTAAATTACTAATAATCATTTTTGAATAATTGTAAAATAATTTTATGACCACATTATTTATATAATGACACTTCATTTTGTCCACATCATTTGCATGATCAATCTAACCATGTATGAAATGACATTATCCTAGTCACATTTTCAAATGATATATTGGACATCCACATCATTTTATTATTAATCATGAATGCCATATGGATGAAAACATGCAATGAAATTTTTTTGTTATCCTTCCTATTATCACATCATGATTTACTAGTCAAATACACCACTAATTTATGTGACTACAACTTTTTTCACATAATGTTTGAAGTAATATCCTATGACTATAATCAATTATGTAGTTGTTTAGAATATTTAGTTGTTGATTTTTTAGTTGCAAAAGACAAAATTCCTTCTAGTGTTTTGATAAACAGTCTTTAATATGTTAGGGTTTTGGTAATTTTGATTAAAGTTATTAAGACAATATTGGGGATGTACAATAATTGGTCATATTAATTGTAAACAATCCTACAATTATAAAACAATCCAAGGGAGTAGAAGAAAACATTACATTTGTAACATTTGTATAACTCATGTACACTGTAATGACTTTTCTTGCTTTTTGTAAATTTTTATTGATAGTGAAGATTGGCCTTGTGCAATTATTGCATATGCTTTTAATTACAAGTTTGTTTGATTAGAATGGAACCTTGTATTGGTGACGATTCAATGAATGTGTGATTATGATAAGATATTGAAATATAAAACACTTGATGGAGATGGTGAATTTTGGTAATATTGTATTTATTATTCTCTTGAATCTAAATTTTTCTCGGTTTTAGATTGAACAAAAATCCTTTCAATGTTTACATCTTGACATAGAATGCCAAATATACTTGACATAATTTAGAGTTCAAATGGATTCCATGCAGCTAACCTTCAAGTAATAATATTCTGATGAGTGAAAATCAATTGAAAATATTCAATGTGCATTAATTTATTGTTATGTTTTGAAGTTTCACTATCACCCAAAAACAAAAAGAATAATATCTTCATAAATTACAAAAACAGTTTCACCTTAATGTCTCATCCCATAGAAAAGGTGGAGAAAATAAATATTTTCATAAAATATTAGCAATGGTACCAATGATGAACTTAAAATGTTTTATATGTGGTTGAACAATATGCATGAAAACACAAAACCTTAAAGAACCTAAAGAGCATAGAAATTCTTCCTTGATTGCACTAATTTCAAAAGAAAAATCATTAATTTGTGTATTTATTTATAGTGGTGAGAATTATGAAGTGAAAACCTTAAAGTTGTATAATTTATATCATAGCAAAGGAAATTAAATTTTGAATTGTGATGTGAAAATAATTATTCCTCCTTTCCATCCATCCATAAATGTCCAAAGCTAAAAGAAAACTCCCACCTTTTACATTTGAAAATTTTGTTCCAAATTCTTTACATTCAATCCAAAGAAAGAAGGTAGAAAGATGTGAAAGATGTGAAGAATTAAGTTTATAGATTTATAAGCAAGTATTAAAAGTTTTTAGGTAGGCATGAATGGCACAAATGGGCATTAATATATATATTTCAGTAGATTTGTAAAATATGCTTATAACTACAAATCAATCAATGGTGGATTTCCATGGTCAAAAGGTGTTTCATGATGACCAAATAACTATAAGGAAATGATATATAAAACAAGGCACAAATAAGTATGAATTATGTGTTAACAAATGGTGAAAACACACATATTTTTCATTTAGTGTTTGTTTCAAATTTTAGTTTATCACAATGTTAGTTCATTTAAACAAAAGAGAGATAAAACAATATATTAATTAAAGTTATTCATGAACTAATTACATGAATTGACCTTCTCAAACAAGGTTGCAATTTGCTACATGTTATATTTTTCAACATGAGTTGTGATGGGTTGTCATTTAGATTTGGCACTTGCAAACGAATGTTGCATTTATTTTTCACAACTTCATTGAATTGGACTCAAAATCATGTTTTTTTAACTATTTATCTCTATTCCACACATCTCTCTTTCCGCCAATGCTTGATATTGAACTTGCAATAATCTCCTTCAATTTTGAAATTTTCCTAACATAATTCAATTATTTACCTTGAATTACACATCCATCCCAACTTCCAAGTCATTTTACAATGTGCAATAGAAATCAAGCAAGTTAATTAAAATCCATTTGTGAATGATCAGTACCATAATATCCTAAAAGATTTGGTAATAAGTAATTAGGAGTAAAAAAATTCAAGAATTTTTTGAGGGTGTAGTATTTAATATATCTTGACTAAAAGTAAATAATTAGAAAAAACTTGAAATTAGGTTAATAGAATGAATGAAAAGCTACGTTATTTATTACAACAATAAAGAAAAAAGGTTAGAGGGTAATTTTGTGAATTAACTATTCATAAATGTAAGACCTACAAGTTTTTTTCTTAGTCCTCCATGTATGTCTTCTTCTTGTTCTGTTGCATCAACCAAAATAGGCTAAACCACATTTTTTTAATACATTTTACTAGACATTTTGATAAATGTTAGAAAACCTAAAATTTTCAAAGAAAATATCAATTGTTTTATTCAAATTTTAGTGATTATGTCAAAAAACTTAGGAGAAATAATAATAAACATTCAACAACAAATCATGCAAACCTATTAAGCTATTATAACACTTTGTGTTCTCATCCTCATGTAAGTACTTATGATAAAACCTATCATTTTCCTAATTTTTTTGTTTGAAAATCATTTCCAAAGATTATAATGGAAAAACAAGGAATGTGTACCAATAACCAATTTTTCTATCAATTATGACAAAGTAACCATTCTTAATTATTGATTATTGCTTAATAAAATAATGTCAATGTTGAAATCCAATTAATTATTGTTAACAATAGCTTAACCTAGATATCAAACAAGAATAATCATTAAGATGTATTTATATCAAGTTCTAATTAAGTACCTTTAACAACAACCCAACATCCTACACAAGGAGAATTAGGCCTCCAATCTATTTTCCTTCTTGAAAAGATGAAATAAAAGATTTTTTTTTACCTTTTTAAGTTGGGGATTCAAGTTGTTACGATGAGAAACAATGTTTTACTTGTCAACAATTAACAACTTTTGTCAAAAAATTTAATTATTTCGAAAAAAGAAGTTTGACAATTTAAGTTTGAATATTTTATAATTTCCATTATCAAGAATAGTATGCAACGTGCATATTTTTTTATCAAATCTTTAATAATCTAATGGCTAGGATTATTAGTGGCTAGGCAATCATTAATTTCCAATTAGTCTCCCCTAGGTTGAAAGTTTGATTTTCAAAGATTTCAACAAATATCATTCAAAATATTTCTTTGTTTTGAACCAAATCTTTTGGGAATTATTTAGTGATGAACATAAATTGCAAGTATTATATCACCTTTATTGTGAGTCCAACCACGCAACCATGTTATAAAGAATCACACATGCCCCTTTAAACCGTTGCATTTTTGTTGATGTTAAAATATATATTTTTAGGATATTTTTTAAACATCTTTCCAAAAAACATTAAAATTTTTAAAAAATTCTTGATACTATTATGTTAAAGTATATATTAAAAAAATCCAAAAATATGTCATAAATGTTTTTTTTCAAATTGTGCTTAGTGTCAAAATTGTTTTTAAACAATGGTTACAAGTCTTTAAAAGGGTAAATTATGTATTTTTAACTCATTAGATTGATTCCAAATTTTTATGATATGTACATAATATATTCACAATAACATTCTATAAAAAAAAAAATTATTTATAATTTTTTTCCCTATAATCCAAAATTCAAAAAATTAAGCAGTGGTTACAATTATTGAGGGTACATGTTAATATGGTTGCACCCCTACCTATATACCAACTTAATCACTACTTTCAAAAAAAATATGTCAAGAAATCAAATGTTCTAAAAATGAAATGTAATTTGGTCCATTCTATACTCATTCCACACAACAAAATTTAAAGAAATTTTTTTCACAAAGTTGCAAATATCCAAACCTATGAGTTCAAATGGGAGGCTACAAATTTTACTGTTAGGCTCCGATTGTGAAATGAAATCAACCAACACATTTTTGCACACAATTTTTCATCGTCATCATTTTCTCAATTGCTCCTAAATTTAGGACCTATCATTGCAATTCCCTTGTCATTATGCACTTGTTTGTTTATTACCACACATTATTGTTCCCTATGGCACACACAAACCCTATTGTCGCACATTAGTGTTTCCCATCCTTGCACAATGATGTGCTCCCAAGTCCTTAGTTAGCCCCAAGTTGGGGCTGGATCATTCAAGTTGTAGAAATATGAGGGACTCGGGGCACATTCCCAGCTTCCAGCACTAAAGGGGGGTAAGAGGGGCGTGCTGAAAGTTCCGAGATTAGACTAGGAAGAGGGACAAGTCACTTAGTTATTCGGTCCTACATCCAAATCTAACCAAAATGTCGCAACCCCACTTTGGGATAAGTGTGAGGATGAAACTCACACCCCCAAAAGTGGGAAGTTGGAGTCCTCCGGGACTCCTGAAAATTCAGAGCTCAAGTTCAAGGGTCAAAACATCTCGCATTGAAGAGTTCTTTATATCAATGGAAAGCTCTTGAAATGTAGATGCCCAAAATGGCCTCACATGTGCCATTTGGACATCTACAGCCCAAGTTATGGGCAAAAGAAGGGTCGAGAGTCAAATTGGCAGTTTGGCTCCCGACCACTAAAAGTCGAGAATCGACCTCTTCCCGTCATCTTCTGAAGGAGTGCAACATGGAGTTGAAAAGTTCTCGAGGAGAGTTATAACTTTGGTTTAGACCTCACTCCAATCGGAGGTCGAAGCCGGGAGATATGAGCTCCCAAAGTCCCGGGACTACAACCCGGGACAATTTCGGGACTCCCCCTTGGGAGTCCCGGGAAAAAGAGCCATTTGGATGTAGCCTCCACTGAGAGCTGCAGAGAATACTATATTGGGGAAGGTGGTGACTTCCCCCGAGTCCGGGTCGTGGTGAGTCAAATGAGTCCAAGAGCCCGTGGCTTGTCCCAACACCCAAGGGTGTTCCCGAATGTGAACTTACCCTCTTGTGGTTGGTTTTAGATGCAGATTCGATTGAGATAATACTTGTCCCTCTTCCTAATTTAATCCCATGACTTCTAGCATGCCCCTCTACCCCCTTTTAGTGCTGGAAGTCGGGAGCGGCCCTCAAGTCCCAACTTTTCGCAATTTAACGTACTTGGACCTTCAAGTGGGTCTAGTAAGGGACTTGGGAGCGCGTCACAACAAGTTGGTTAGAACTCATTCTGCACATTTTCAGTGTTGGGACAAGTCGCGGGCAACCTTGGACTCACTTGACTCACCACGGCTCGGACTCGGGAGAAGCCATCACCTTCCCCCATATAGTATTCTCTGCAGCTCTCCGCCGCACTTGCATCCAAATGGCTCTTTTTCCCGAGACTCCCAAAGTGGAGTCCCAAAACTATTTCGGTTTGGACTCCTGGGACTTTGGGTGTTCATAACTTCTTGCCTTGAACTCGAATTAGGACGAGGTCTAAACCAAAGTTGTAGCTCTCCTCAAGAGCTTTCCAACAGTGTGTCGCACTCTACCTGCACGCACCGGGATCGGGTCGATTCCCGACTTTTAGTGGTTGGAGTCAAACTGCCAATTTGACTCCCAACCCTTCTTTCGACTGTAACTTATACTATAGATGTCCAAATGGCTCATGCGAGGCCATTTTGGACATTTTCACTTCAAGACCTTTCCAATGGTATAAAGAACGCCTCAATGCAAGGTGTTTTGACCCCTACAATCACGCTCTAAGTTTTCGGGAATCCCGGAGGACTCCCAAGTCCCATTTTCGGGAGTGTGAGTGGCAACCTCACACTTCCCTCAAAATGGGGTTGCAACACACGACATCCCTTGGGTTCTCCCCAATAAAATAATAATCTTGGGCAAATGGTGTGTAGTGGTAAGGTTGTGGAGTGCATTTTTTTGTGCACAAATGGAAAATGGTGAACTCAAATTGGAACAACTACTTGTCTACTATAGACTCTCACATATGAACTTATCATACTTGGGCTCTGCATTGCTACACACTATTAATGATAATCAATTGGTGAAAAAAATGAATTGCTTTTGTGGAAATTAAGCTCCATTCAAATGAAAATATTGAATGACATTGCATGCAACTTGAATTGAATTGGGATCCTTAAATTTGATTCAAATTTCA
>Ga0116231_10002007_pt1 | contig 42490 bp, 33 predicted proteins | sample S1TSphgellanicum_2_FD_89695 | JGI IMG/M metagenome (GOLD analysis project Ga0116231, IMG submission 89695) | Host-associated microbial communities from peat moss isolated from Minnesota, USA - S1T2_Fd - Sphagnum magellanicum MG | ecosystem: Host-associated > Plants > Peat moss > Unclassified... | reverse complement strand
TAACCGGCAAACATGATTTCCTGAGAACAAAGGTTTTGCAATGCCCTTCTGGACATATTATGGCCTTGTTAATATTTCAATCTCATCCTGTTCTATGGTAAATTTGTGAATTGCAGCATAGAAGAAAAATCTCCACAATTTCAGTACATGAATACTACACAAGATAAGACTGTAAGCAGTGCAGATCTGCCTGATTAGATACAAAGCAGAGCATGCAGAAACCATGAGTTGATATTACATCAGCAATGCTCTCTCAATCACAGTGAGTGAGGACCAAGTCATAGATGACATATGTCGTGCGAAAGATAAATAATAAGCAGCAAAATTCATTCCAGGAGCTGGTTAGGGTTTTCAGGAGCTTGTGATGTGAAGACTGATGAATGAGGAAGAAATCACAAGAGAAGCTGCTAGCTGTTTCTTTTCAATACAGTTTGAGTTGCCGATGCCAGCTTTTCAAGGGAGAATTGCAGAGGTGGCAGAGAAGAATTCAATAAGACTTCATTCCACGCAAAACAAAAGGAGGTGCAACTAGCACATTCCTCAGAGTGCTGAAAGGTTAATTTGTGAAACGACAAGCATTGAGGAGGAGAATTAGGGGAAAAAGGTAGCTGAATGAAAGTGTTCCCAAGAAAGTCATGAAGAAATATGAGTGGAGAAGGCTTTCGTCGGAACAAAAACATGCAAGACGATCTGTCTGTCTCGAAGAAGCACAAGACTCGGCTCTATACCTAGCTCCAGATGACACGCAAATCGATCGAAAACAAAGAACACAATTTTTCTTGCCGAACCAGTGGCAGATTTCATGTTCAGAGAAACTGCAAATTGAATAAGGCATCTAAACACGCTATAGAGAATCGATAATCCAGCCCAGGGAGGGAAAAAGTTCCATCACAAAACCACACCTGATAAGTGTTGTCAAACTTGTCGTACATAAAGCGTGTAATAATGCTAGTCTTTCCAACCGATTGATCGCCTAAGAAAACAAGCTTATACTTAGCCAGCGGTGAGACGGTTGCCGCCGCTGCTGCTGTCGCCATCGGGAGTCAGTCGACTGGTCGATATTATCTCAAAACATCGCCTATTGAGACCTCCTCCTCGCTCCTCTCCCGCTTTCCTTCCTTCCTTCCTTCCTTCCTTTAAAAACACGCACGAGCAAACACACACGAGCAGACAGACGCGGAAAACAAAACAAAACAAAAGTCCCTTCTTCCGCAACTAAGATCTGAGATTACAGTCGAGGATCTGTGGGAGAAACACGGCTGCTAGGTAGGTATTCGAGTAACAAACAGCAACACAAACAGAAGAAAGAGCCGTAGTATACACCTACCCCTCCCCAGAAGCACGAGAAAGCCAGAACCAAGCTCCGATCCGCTGCGACACAAGAGGGAGAGGGAAAGACAGAAAGACAAGAGAGAGAGAGAGAGGAGATCAACCAAACTCACTATTGATATTTTGGGATTTTTGTGTTCCCAGTGTGTTCCCCCCATAGGTTCCCAATGGTTCTCAATTATGTTTAACAATGTGAAGATTGCATGTAGGTAGCCTTTCATTTTATATATCAACTAGTGGGTACCCGTGACCTTCGGGCACTGTGAAGTCCTCTGGTTTCTTTAAACTTGATTCATGTTTTAGTTTTTTTTAGAAATTTTTATTTTTTTAAATTTTTTATCTTGGATGAGGGGATGGATGATGACGAATGACAGGACGAATGGATGGAAAGGATGATCAAACACCACCACAAATGGACAAAACCAAAGATATTATATAAATAGATACAATAATAGTGATACAAAATTCTCCAAAAATTAATTAGGGTAAACCGGCTAGTGATCGAACACTTAAGCATTCAGGGCAGGCCGGATCCAAGAGGAAGGAGGGCTCTGTTGTTTTTGGTGTCTGAACAAAACTTGAACCTCTTCTATCGACACATCTAGTGCACTAAAAATCGTCAAAAATGAAATAAAATTTAAAAAGTTACAACCCCCCAATGTAATGTAAAGGGGTTAAAAATTAAATAACAAATCATCGAATGCTATGAAGGTCACTTCCTTCATCCAATTAATTCCTTATATGTTGTTCTGTTGTTATTAGAGTTCAAAGATGATTTGTAAACCTTCAGGTGGCACTCCTATAACACTTTAAATTGTTTAAAATGAAATAAGAAAGTTATGAAGGTTGAAAGTGGGAGGGGTCAAATTTTTTAAAAATGAAAAAAAAACACATTTTACAATTTGAAAAAACATTTTTTTTTTACTGCTTTTTTTGGCTGGTCCTTTGGTTTTGCATTTCAAAGATGATTTGTACAACTTGAGAAGGCTTTCCTTTAACATTTTAAATCGTTCAAAATGAAGAAGAATTGAGAAAGATTTGCCAAAACATTTGGTCATGGGGAGGCAATCAGTGATGGATGGGGCAATTTACCCTTATACCATAATGGTTTAGATATTCAAAAAAATCGCCAACCTTAATTTCATATCATAATAAGATCTCCCAAGAAAGATAACCTTAGTTGCGTAGGAACCTCCTAGCCTTTCCTAATGTCCCTCCTTGCATCCCTACCACTAGTGGGCGCAGTTGAAGAAAAATTTATCCACCTTTTTTTAATTATATTTTGTTACTTTTTAGGTACGGGCTTAGGTTTTAGGTTCCCCATATGTTGGGGAGATTGCAAAAAATGTTGGGTCAACTTTCTCCTACTATTTTCTGAACATTCAATGTTGTTTTCTTTACATGCCTTGTCATTTTTGTGCATCCCCCTTTCATTGTTTTCCTACTTTCCATTGCTTCATTTTGTGACATTCACTAACATCCCTCAATGTCCTTTCTCGTATTTTTGATTTGTGACATCTAAGTCACAAACTTACCAGGTTTCATATTGTGAAATTATCATGGTTTAACAAAAAAAAAAGTGTAAGCATAAGTTTGGTGAGTCAATGTAATCTTAAGTTAACATCCCCAATGTTTCACATCATCTTCTTGATGTAAATGCATTTTTCATCATTGCCACCGTTGGTTTGTTGGCATTGCACAAGCACAAAGTTGCCAACCTCATTATCGTTTTTTTAGCATTCTTCCTATCATAAAATAAAAGGGTCACAAAAATCCAATAAAAGATCAATGGCTAGAACCATTGTAGGAGAGACAAAAAGGGGAGGCCTAAGAAAGGCCAAAAGATGTACAACCCACAGTAACCAAAAAAAGGGAAAGAGTTAGTCCCTCTCATGGTAGGAAGTTATTTCACCCCAACCCCTTTAATGTCACCTGCATGCAAATCATGAGATCTAATAATAATGGGAGGTCTAGAACAAGCATCACTTGCCAACACAATTTTTTTTTCTATAGCATAGGCTAAAGCACGTTAAAAACTAATATTAACATGCTGCATGAAAAATTGAATGCAAAAATACAAGGATAAATGAACTCCCAATTGTCTATTGTGGAAAAGATGGGCACACTCCATGATGAAACGATCCTAGGTGTGTCATGAACCTCCATGGCCATCGGAATAAAGTGGTGCTCTTCATGAAGCCCTCTCTATATTTACGAATCTTAGCAATGGCGCTAAGTTTTGTAGCTACCCCTACTAGTTGACTAATGACATTCAAAGCCATTGTCTCCCATGTTGGGTCAATAACCACCACATCGGCAACAAACATTTAGTCCTCTCGAGTCATGTAAAAATTGGCTTGTAATGAAACTCTTGACATAAGGACGTACCACCACTTTCTCCATACATTGTGCCCACTTTCCCAAGCAAGGGCATACATGACGTCTCGAATGACATCATGTGTGGCTATTCACTGACCTCCAAATGAGCAACAAGTTAAGTGCGTGCCAAATGTGTCCAACCCATGTCCACATTCACACATGAAAAGACTAGATGCCGAAGGCTGAATCAAACCAAGATGAAAATGCAATGTTAATGTGAAAGTAGAGTGTGCAATGCAAAATGAACAAATAGATGATTTAGCAACCAACCATAACCATGCCCCCTTGCTTAAACAAAAACAAATGCAAGTCTGGATGCTAAGGAAATGGAATCATCCTCCAAGATAGACCTAAGGGATGTGTCATGGTGGATGTCCATCAAAGATGCCTATAGAACTAAGGTGCCATTAACTACTAGACTTTGAAAAGAAAGGTGCATCTCCTTAGTTGGAGGAAGAAGGCCATTTCTCACTACATGTACACATGATTGAAACAAGTGTGGGCCCCCTTCAACCTAAAAAACATACTCATCCAGAACGGGTCTATCGAAAATACAAAACCTAGAACACAAATACAAAGCCACCAGAGCCCAACTCTTTAGAAAAGCAGATGAAACACAATCCTCCATAAAGAGAAGGCCTATACCACCAAAGAATATCAGTAGTCGAGCTTGACGTTTTGTTAAGGGCCCCTGAAAAGATTCCCACAATTCTGGACCCATAATGTCCCCACATACCTACATAATTTTCTTGTTGAAACCCGCCAAAACCCACCATTGTTGGACCTTACCAGTGCATTGTTGTGACATTTTTTTCGATTCCACCAAACTTTGATTATGCAACATGTCAATAAATGACAAGGTGTTGAAATGAACCACTATCCCCCATCCTCCATCATCCCCTTGTTGTCCCATGTCATTCCTTGATGTTCCCCACCATGCCTTACATATCTCCTATTGTCCTTTAATGTATCCTTACCATGCCCTACCATCCCCATCATCTCTTGCACCCCTCGTCATTTGTGTAACCCAATCTAGACAAAATGTTTTTCAAATTAACAAATTTTTACTTAATAAGCTTAAATTGCCATGAACACAATATTTAGAATGTCTTAAGGACATCCTAGAAAAAAAATGTTGACAACCCTAATTGCAACAATATGAAAATAACCAAATTAATGATTTTCAAATGATTTGGTATGAATCTAAGTGATGAGGAGGCCAATACCATCAAATATTGAACATGATTACTAAAATTATGTGAAAACTCCCTTTAAGTAAACTTTAAGATGTTTTCCATTAGATCTTTCAAGTCAATTACAACATGTTATTCAATTCAAAATTAAAAATATGACACATTTTTATAAAAAAATAATTATTAGTAGCATTTTCAAGTAGCACTAGTCAAGGTTTGAAACACATTCTTCTATGTCTTCTAGTTCAATAATATGTTAAGAATCAAGTTTTATTTTAGGGATATATAATCATAGATACCTATGAAAATTTTATTAATGTTGTGAAGGTGTTTGGTTTGGAGGATCAAAACCAAGGGTTCATGTTTAGATTATTGTGACACGGACTCAACTTGACATCTTTTGGTTGAACTAGCACAAGAACTAGATTATAGAATTACTCTTTCACTAAATCTAGAAACAAAAGTCAAAAATATTTTTTAAAAAAAGGTTAAAATCTTTAGGTAGGAAAAGTTGATTGCACAATTTAACTATTTTTTAACAAATTTCACTTATACTTTAATTTTAATTTTAGTTTTTTGTTGAATTTCATATCTATGTAAATCCATGTTTTAATTTGTTGTAAACCTTTTTACACACGTAATTTTTGGCATTGGGGAATTTGTAACGTGTAGATGGAATTGACATAACCCATGTTTTAATTTGTTGTAAACCTTTTTACACATATAATCTTTGGCATTGGGGAATTTGTAATGTGTAGATGGAATTGACATAACCCATGTTTTAATTTGTTGTAAACTTCACATACAATCTTTGGCATTGAGGAGTTTGTAACATGTAGATACAATTGATATATTGGTTTTCTAAACCAAACTTTAAGGATTTTGAATTTGAAAAAAATGTGTTAAAACCAAAATTTAAAGGTTTAGAATTTGGAAGAATTGGGCTCAAATCCCCACCCAAAAAACCTCCAAATAAATCTTACAATATCAAAACTATGATCAAAGGTTGTCTTTAAAAAAGAAGAATTGCACAACACTAGAATAAATTACCAATAGACTCCAAATGCTTTAATGTATAGCCTCATTTCTTACTCATACTATACAATTTTATTTTGTTTTTCATTGTTTTTTCATTGATGATGTGGCTATCCAAGTGGCAAATACCCCTTATTTAAGGTTACAACTCCCCTTGCCACATATGTATGCTGGGAATGTAAGTGCAAGTGGCAACATGGTTGGATGTAGGTTATATTTTCATTCAAAGAAACCCAAATATCAAATGTATACTAGCCTAATCCAAAAGCTTTCAAGCTTAGAGTTGAACCCCAATTCTACCCTTTATAATGAAAGGTGGACCCACACAAGACAATTGTCAATTAATAATTTGAAAGCATAAAAAAACAATAGTACCAAATTCATGTTTATTGGTGTTGTGCATGTTGAACACCACTAGGAACACATTTGACTCATTTGAAGTAATAATGAACAAAGGGTATCACTTGAGCCATTCAATTAAAAGTTCATAGAAAACAAAATTTGAGGCATACACAAAGTTTAAAATAAAATTGAATGACAAAGGCCATCCATTTGCTTGCAATTATCCATAAATCCCATAGAAGATTTTATTGTAATTTCAATTTATGATTGCACTACATTATGAGAAAAATAAAGAGTTTTGCAATAAGGCTTGCAATTGAGTTTTTGAATTGCAACAACCATTTGTAACTAAGCATATTTTTACAACATGAGTGCTATTAGACGAGTTGCAAGAATTACAATTGACACAACTCATCATATATGAAATCGTATAAATATGCAATTTATGCAACTAGATCATTGTAATTATTATATCATTATGTTGTAATTATTGTGTAAGTGCATAAGCAAAAATGTGTTGACGTGCCAATGGTGTGTTGACAAATCATCAACAAACACACCACAATTCTAATTTTACTTTGATATTTGATATTTCTATTAATTTAATTTATATAATCCAACTTAAGGTTGATAAGATGTTGACATGTGGTACTTAGGTCAATAGATAGGTTTAAGCCTAAAGTAAGTAGGTATTACTACCTACCTTTCTTAGGTTAATTAGATAGGTAGGCTTGGGGTACATAAGTAAGTCATTTGGGATTATTTTATTTTATTTTGGGTTTAATTTTTAGGGCCAAACCTTTTTTTATTGGCTTATTCCAAATGTCATTTCTTTTATTCCTTTTAATGCATTTAATTATATATTTTACAAAATTAAAAGGTAGGACAAATAATATGGCATAAAAAATTTAGTTGCATCTTACTTGCAACTATTACAAGACAAGTAGATGAGTGAACACTTAAACTTTTAAAAAAAAAGATTTAAAAAATTATCCATTTACCTTTCAAATGCCAAAGGTCTTTTAAAACTTTGATTTGGTGCACTCACAATTGTTTAAATTGCTGAAAAGAGACACAAAATAAGGAAGATATGGTTGTCAAAAGTAAATGGGGTTAATGTTTAATCACTAACCTAATTCACACATTAAGATTTAGCACATTGATATTTTTCATGGCTTTTTTTGGTTGTTACTTTACATTTGGAACTTAAATAGTTAATGTAAATCTTAACTTGGCACACTCATAACATTTTAGATCATTGGAAACAAACAAAAAAACAAGTAAAATCATATGAAGTCTAGAAATAAACAATCATTTTCTTTAAAAACACTATGTGTTTTTGACATAATTTGTGTTCATTTTATGTTGGTCTTTTGCTTCTTGAATTGAAACACAATGTAAAATTTATCTTGACATTCCCATGATGTTTTACAACACACAAAATAAACATGGAATAAGAACAAAATTGTTCAGTTATTGACCAATGAATAGGGATGGATGATTTTACTTTAACATAGTCTATCCATTAAGTATATTAACTATTATAGTTCATAATAGTTAATAAGTAATAATATTATTGTTATTATTATCATTAGTTGATAATACCCTAGGCTAATTAATATTAGTTTAAGTTAGGCTAGGCTAGTAATAATAATAATAATTATTATATTTAATAGTTGGGTAGTTGCATGAAAAATTGGTGAACCTTAGTTCTGGATTTAGGGTTTAAGGGTTTAGGGTTTAGGGTAGCAGTTGCTGGCAAAATATCAGATGCCAGGGAAGGATGGATGTTGCCATTTATGGATCCTCCTCCTGCAAGTGCACAAACTGGCCTTCACAGCAGCAGCAGCAGCAGCAGCAGCAGCAGCAGCAATGAACTACTGGCAGTGAGCACCAAATTGGTGAGGGGTGTTGTAATTGACATGGAGCAATGTCCTCGGAAAGGCAATGTTTCTTATCCCCAGTGGATATACACTGTTCCAGGAGTTCCAGTATCATGCTCTCGCTCCATAACTGGGAGTAAAGGACTTCCCATTTGCAAAGATGATTGATTTTTGCTGCTTGGTCATCGTCAAGAGAATCAGAAGCTGCTCAGGTGGACTCAGGATTACCATTCACTACATACCACAGGGATGACCCAGTTCTTTTTGAAAGGAGTTCAGAACAAGAGTTTAGGTGACCACCCCCCTCTCTGTCTCTGCCACACTGCAGGCTAAACCATTCAACAGATCTTGCCTCAAGGTTCTTGTTTTCCATTTGGGAGCTCTCTGCAAATTCTTAGACCACCTCCTCTCCTTTCTGAAAGTTCTGGAAGATCTTTTGGCCAGAGTGGAGGTGCTGTTGCACAATCCCAAGCTGCATCATCGAGTCACCTAGCATTGGATGAGACCATTGCTCCAAGTGCATTGTCGCCATTTCCAAGGCCTCTGGTTGAAGAAAATCTCAGTCATGATGGTCCTGGGGACGTACCAAAAGGTCTGCCCAAGTTTCTTTGAATTGGCAGTCCAGAGTACCTGCAAAGAAGTTACTTGGGTAGTAGAGACTCGGACAGTGCTGGCCTGCCAGTAATGTCTCCATCCTTTAGGCTCCAATGTTTCATGTGAAGTACAGTAGTTTTTCTGGAGCTGAAAAAATTTGACAGAATGTTGAAGAGCTATGGTTGATCAAAGCAGTGGGTGTTGGGGGTTGTCTTCGATTCACTAAAACTCTATCACTAAGTGTGGATGTGTTTCTATGTCTGTAGTCAAAATCAGGATCAGCTAGTGCAGAGAGCAGGGAGCATCAGGTGAGAATGAGGACACGGGAGCTCCTGTGGCAAACAGTAAGTGAGAAGGTAGCAATAGGACTGCCTCAGTTGTCTCTGGATCAGAGAAGTTCAGCTCATTTGCTGCCCGGTGAGATGGATCAACAGAAATCACAGAGTATGAGAAAGACTCCAAATCTCTCTATGAATCTAGGTTTTGGCAGTTTGGCATTATCCAGCCATGAGCAGGCTTTACTTGCCCAAGCTCGAGCTAACCATGATTCCCACTTTGCAGTCAGGCTGCAAACTAAGAGCTGTGCTGAAATGCTGGAATTAGGCCACAGATTCAATCCAGCAGGAGATGCCAGTAGACTGCAGATTCATCAGGAGACAGCAGGCATCCCATTCAGCAGTAACAGAAATCAACATCTTGGTGAAGTAGATGTTTCCACACAAATGGACATTCGAGAGAGCTCTCAATCAGTAGTAGGGAGCCAGTGGGGCAGAGAGGAATGGAGGTCAAGGAGGTTACAGATAGAAAAAGATAACACTGTTGAACACCAAGTGCAACCCTGGACAGAGGATGAGCTTGATGCTTTGTGGACAGGTGTACACCGGCATGGGCTCAGGAACTGGTTACTTATGCTGCAAGATCAGCACCTGTGTTTCTCGAGAAGACGGACTGCTAGTGATTTGGCAGAGAAATGGAGAGGGGAGCAGCTGAAGATGTTTGGGGGGGTTCCCATGCTAGATCTGCCCAGAAAAATTGACACAACAAAACAGCCCCCTCTATAGTGGTGAGGACAGAACCTTAGGGGGTTCCAGGGAATTGTTTCCAGAGGATTTTCCATTGATATGTGCTACCACAGTGGTTGTAAATCAAGCTGTGCAGGGCTCATCTCTTGGAGATAAGGTTAGCAGACTTGGGTTGGAAGCCATGCAGTCAATAGACTTGGCTTCAAGCAAGTCAGCAGGCCTCGGTGCGTTTCTAGCAAATGAACCACAGTCAGGATCACCGAAAGGCTTTTGAGTCTTCATCTAAAACAGAGTTGCCAGGAATGTCGGACTCCTTCAGACCTTCAGCTGCAGGTGGACAAGAAGGTCCTAGACCCATCATTTCTGCTGAGTTGTTGCTTCATCTCTCATCTGCCACATCTCTTGATCAAACTGCCAATACTGTTACAGCAGTTTCACAAGAATCTCAAGACTGCTGCCACTACTCTCTGCCCTCTGATCCTCAAGTTCCTTCACCCATCCCTGGGGCAGGAGCAGGCCAATCTGGTGAGGGAGTGCTTCCAAGCAAGTCCTCAGTGCCACCTGCACCCATTGGTGGCCTGCTTCCCAGCACTCTTGAGTCACAAATTGCTTTCTCTGCTACCTTTGCAGAGATAGACAAGAGAAGACTCCCAATGGCTTTAGTCTCCAAAACAAACTCCTTCAGCACAAACAATGCAAGCCAAAGTTTACCCCACTGGTTGAGGGAATTTTCAAACCTGAACAAACCCCACTTCCAAAACCTGCCACACTATCACCTACAATCACTGCAACTGCAGAGGCAACAGCATTTCTGTACAAGGATTGTGAGACTAGCCTCCCTCCCTTTGTTTATCCCGGGACCCCGCCTACACCTCCAAAAAACTTCTCAAAGAGGAACTCTGAAGGTAGTAGGGTTGCAGGGGAGTTGGATTCCATAGGTGGTAGTGAACCAGTGTCCCAGACTCTTCCAAATCCTGGTCTGGATCAATCGAAAATGCAAACCCAATTTCCAGCTGCTCTTCCTGCATCCCTCCAGCAGTTTGTGGCAGGTCTCAAGTCCAGGCTCACAGGTGGTGGTGTACAACCTGCATGCGTCCCACCTTTGTCTCCATCTTTTTCCAAAAGGCTGTTTGACTTCTCTACACCTCCTCCAATTGAACCTTCCCCACCATTTTCAAAGAGGCCAAGTGTGCTGGCAGAGTTGATGGCACTTAAAAACTTGGCATCTGTATCACTGCCATTGACTCCACCTTTGAACAGGTTTCCACTCCAATCTGTTTTGGACACAAACCCAATTCCACAACTGGGATTCTCAACATCAGATCCCAATCTACCATTGGAGAATTGTGTACAGCAGGGTGAAAGATGGGTTCACTCACAAGATTCTCCTTACTTTGCTGTTACAAAGCATCCACACCATTCAGTAATTGCCAACAGGGAATTGCCTGCAGTGCACCACCACAGATCTTCTGGGTCTGATGTGTTGGCCAGCAAGCATGGTGGCAAGGCTCCTCTGGTACCTGTCCATCAACCCAGGATTATGGAAATACACTCAAGAGTCTCATGCACTAGCTCATAAGCAGGCTGGACAGCAGCCATCACAGACTGGCTGGCTTCTCTCATATGTTCATGGTGCTAAGACCACTCAGGAGGATGTCCCCACAAGTAGGGCAGACTTAGACAGGAATGGGAATGACTCTTCGAATGAAACCCAGTCTGACCCACTTATTCATGGTAATGCAGGTGCTTCTAGGCATGAATTTGATGAGATCTCTTCTGATGAAACAATATCAGATGATTGAACACATTAGGAAGTTCCTCACAATTTTATTTTTCCTGCTGAAGTTTCTTTAAGTGCATTCTCTCTTCAATTGTGCATCATCACTCATCCAATTGTGCACTTCCTCTCTTCAATTGTGCATCCAGAGGTCTGGACAACTGACAGTACACCACCCTGCACTTGGAAACTACAGCTCCAAATAAACTCCATTGCTACAACACTCAAGATCATTCTTTCATAGGTCATGTGTGAGCCAGAGTTTTCCTAACCCTGAAGGAGCCCTGTTCATGAGGAAAACATGAACCTCTGAAATTCACTCTGCTGGATTCAGATCTTACCAGAACACAAGGACCAAGCTTGGATCCAAGAGGTCCGAAGGGTTGTCATGTCTGACACTAATGAAAATGTACATGCATTTTGTCACATATAAAAGCAGCACAGATAGATTAAAAGGGTGCATGAAACCAACAACAAAGGACAACATAGTGTGAGAAGGTGCAGTAAGCACCATATCACACAAGTAGTTCTTTTCCTCAGATCTCAAATCTCTGATCTTGTTCAAAAATTCCATCAGAAATTTTTCATTCCTATGACATGTTGATAGTTTTCCATCTCCATTATTTGGAGTTCTCTCTACTTCTGCAGTCTGCAATGGGTTGTCACTGCCATATGGCCCTTCTATGATTTTTGGCGTTGCTGGTATCATTGGACATTCCAGGATTGGGTCCAAGAAAAAGAAAGAGCAAAGTTCTAGATTCTTGATCACAATTACTCCAGAGAGTCATTGGGAGCTATGTAATCATGACCACAGCTAAAACAAATGCAGAAAACAACACAGAAGAAGCCAAGGAGCTTCGACATGGCCTAATGAGGGAAAGTGCACTAGATGGATTTGGAGATGGTGCTGGTGTGATTGGACATGGTATCCCTTGTTGGTCACCCTGTGTACATAAGTTTGCAAATAGCCCTGGTGGATAGTTGCCTGCGAGATTCAGGTATGAAAACAATGTGCTTGCACAATTGGTGGAAGGGTCGTTGAAGTAAGTCAGGAATCTGCATGTGAACATGGTGAAGGAAGAACAGCAAAGGGTTTTGTTGTAGTCGGGGGCCTTACACACACTTGTAATGGATGAGTAGTTTTGTAGCCCGAAGTTCTCTGGACATTCTGTCATAAGGAAAAGAAAACAAACAAACAAGAATGTAAGTTGACATCTGCAGAAACCATAGTCTCTGACTGCTTGCTCAAAATGCTTGTTCCCCAAACCCTAAATTGCTGCTACCTTAGGATTTCAGATGCAAGCTTCATGTAATGGTTTAAGGGGATCTTCATCATCATGAATCCTTCACATTGGAAAGCTTGAGCTATATAATAAAATCATGCACTGGCTTGGCTACAGATCATAATACTGTTGATTGTAAACTTCACAGCCCAAGAAATGACCAGAACTTGGCCGGCTTACGATGAACTGCTTGGAGTAACTTCCGAACCCCAATGTCACCTTCTGCAACTCCTTCATAGAATGCAATCATGTGGTGTTGTTTCTCAAGCCTTGTCTGTGAACCTTCACCTACTGTCACAGATTGTTCACCACCACAGAGACATTATCATATATCACAACTGGAAACATCATCATCATCGTCATCATCATCATGTGACAAATCAGATTTGCTGAGCACAAGTTACATGACCTCAGACCTCCTCAAGTCAGGGAAAAATCAAATGAACTCACACTACAAAATACTCATAACCAACATCAATTCAAGTCCTTTCAAGGCATGAAATCAGCTACTGCAACCCAGAAAACCATCCATTCCTGCCAGACCCAAAGCTGATGTTTTCTTGGAGACCAGGTCTGCTCAAAGAGTTTTGTACTCAAAACCTCTCAGGCATTTGACTTACTTGCAGCAGGCGCAGCAACACCAAGGTCGGCAAGTGCAGCAAGAATAATACTACAGGTACCAATTCGAAGCATGAACAAAAAAACTTGGAGCTGTTGTTGTTGTGGTACAAGTAGGTGCAAAACATCAACACCCATATTGTAACTAAACGCCGAAACCCGAAAACCCTAGACCCAAAACCCAACAAAAGTAACAAGATTGCACGAGCAGGAGAGCACCATGCACAGTCGAAAGCAAGATAGCGCTGCCGAGCTTCTCCATGCTCGTGAGCAGCACCAGCAGAGGATAGCTAACTTAGCTGCTGCTAAGTTTAGCTTGCCAAGAATAACAGCAGCACAATTTAGCTAGTTTCCGCATTATAGGGCATCAAACACGTAACTGTGAGTGGAAATTTTACAAAGCAAAATAACTAGGACTCAAACTAGTTTTTTCACCAATTTTGGTGGTAAACTGAGTTTCATCCTCTCTTTCCTTTTTCCTGGGCGCCTACCTCCACTGCTGCAACATATATATTTTCGATGCTCCTATCTGTACAACTATTATAATTACTCTCGAACCTTGTGCATTAAATGCTGAGTTTCAGCATTTCATACTGAGATTTAATAAAATTTCCTTACTTTGCGGATACCACTAAAAGAGGGGATAGGGGGTGAAAGCAGGCACAAAGACACCGTGAACAGGGGGTGACTTCACAGATAACTCTGTTGTCCTGTTTTTACATTTTGATTAAGGATTTTTTTTGGGTCCCGTTTTTGGCCTTTGGTGAACCTGCACCCACATTGGTAACATGGAAACCCCAAATTTCATGTAATTTATTTTAAAATATTATAGATGTCCTTGCTTAGGCCCCCCTTTACATTACCACCTAAAATCTCATGACCATCAAAATAAAAAATTTGTGATTGGAGAAAAAAGATTGTTCAGGTATAAGTTCATTTTACACAAAGTTTGAAAGCTTAAGGGACCAATGAAATGGAGGTGGATGAAAACTTGACATGGAATTCCTAAGTGACAACTTATGGATGATGTTTCATGGTCTAATGAATTTCACAGCATGAAGTTCATTGGACCATAACCCCAAAAAACTCCATTGGTTCAATTAATTCTTTTACTTTTAATGTTTTTTTAGGTGGGCACAAAAGTTGGTTAGGCCATGAGCCCACAAAGCCAAATTTGGTCATAATATTTTTGTGGATTTAAATAGATTTTTTGAGGCATCTGAAAACATGATTGCACAAACTTGTCATTGGTCGGAGTTAATTTAATTCTTTTTAATAACAGAATCTTTTGAAAAAAATTGAAGGGAATTTTGCAACTTTTTGACCCTAAACCCTACACACCATGACTAAAGATCATTTCTCTTTCATTTGTTGTCATTTGAGAATGTCCATCAAGTTTTTTTTGTCTTCGTGTTTGTTTGAAGGTTATTGTTTTGCTTTTTTTTTTGCAATTGTTTTTTTCGCAATGGAAGTTACTCACAAGATGAAGAAGGCTTTGAATCACAACAATGAAGTTATAATTATCTACGAATGTCAATTTTTCAAGATTAATTTCAAAATGCACCTTCTTTGGGACATTCAAAATTCAATGTTTTCCATATGTTCAACATGGTTCACAATCTTTATATGTCAATGAAGAAATAAAATATATTAATGAACATGTTTTTCCAAATGAAACAAAGTTGGGAAAAGCTACCACAAACGCACCAAAGGCAAAACTCACCAATAAAAAGAGAGGGTGCCATCTAAAAATAAGGCAAAAAAGGAGATTGTTGATTCCGAGGCTGATTCAAATTTTGAAAAAAAACTTGGATTTGGATAATTTGGCCTTTTATCGTATGCCCTTTTGCCCCTTGCCCCCCTCCCTCCACACTTCACATTTTTTTTGCTTTTCATTAGGTTCGTACCCAACATCTCATGGGAAAAAAAAAGTGTGAACTAGACTAAAAATCCTTTTGTCTCATGTTAGAAATGAATGCATCATTTTTTAATTGTAGCAAAACTTGTGTCCTTTGTCAAGTATTTGTCACAAGACATTAGTTTTTTGTAGTTTGTTGGCCTTGCCTTGGTAGGCAAGGATATTGTGTTTAGATTCATTATAGAGTATGGTAGCTTATGAGATTTGGCCCTTGGGTAATAGGTCTATTTTTATACAAGGATTTTTGAAAGATGATTTTTTGACTTGTGTTGAAACTTGAGATTAGTTATAGAGTTATAATATCTTGAAGGATTTTGGTTTTTTTAAGAGGATTTTTTGAAGATTATATTTTTTCATGGTGAAATATTTGAGGTTTCATAATTCTTTTTTGCCTTAAGAAACTTTTTAATGTAAATGGCAAGGCCACAGTGTGACACACCCATTGTTATTTGTGGTTGGAACTTAGTTTAGTGTGAACCAAGTTCTAGTTTTTTTGTGTTTGGGGGGTGTTTATTATCATGGTGTGGTTTTAGAGTGTTGTTTTCTTGTGTTTGGGGGGAGTTTATTCTCATGGTGTGGCTTTAGAGTGTTATTTTTTGTGTTTTGTGTTTTTTTGAACATGGATTCCTATGATTTGCAAGTGAGTTTTCTTGAAACACGAAAGGTGTGATTTAATTGATGGTGCTACATTATATTTATTTTCATTTTTTATTTGAAAAGTAGTTACAAAAAGGAGTTACAATTAGGGGTAGGAGTTGTAGCTAGACATAGATCTTAGTTTGCAAAAGAAACTTTATAGGTGATTTTGGTGTTTTAGTGTCATTTTTCATCAATCACCCCCTTGGAACTTGAACCCAAATTACGCTTTCACTGAGGGTGTTGAAGTGTTGTTGAAATGGAATAGCAAAATGTAACAAGGTAACAAAATAGAATGGAGTCCATTGGGCAAAGCAAAGGTTGGTGTTGCAACATTAGCATTGGAGTCTCGTTATAAGAGTGTGGTGTTTGTGCATGGAACTCCGAAGTATTGTGGTTGTTGTCAACCTACAACAAACACACAAACCACAACAAAACAATACAAAAGTGAGAGAGGGGAGGCCTCTACCATTGAACAATATGGGCCCTCACTTCCCCTTGGTTTGGTAATTATGTATGTGGCAAGTTTTGTATGCATCTTAATGAATATCATTCAATGAAAAGTGTTCTAAGAAGCTTAGAGACAATCAAAGGCATCCAACTTCAAAAAAATCATTTTGTTGAATTTTTGTGAATGGTGGTGGCTATACATGATGATAGGAACTAAAAGTTGTTGGGGGGTGTCAATTTCATAAATGAACAAGAACGCCAACATAGGGTGGTGTTAATGGGTGTCACAACAAGAGTAGCAATATGAAGAAGGTGGTGTGGCAGCAATGGTAGGAATGGAACTCCATCACCATTTTTGTTGATTTTTCAAGTTCCTTGAACCTTATTTGAACCTGTGAAGTATGGCATGTTTGGGAGGTTTGTAAGGCCCATGGAAGGCTAAAGATAAAAAGGGAGGGGGGCCTTAAATTGGACTCCCCTTTTTATTTATTTATGGTGATTTTCGAAATCTTTTTTTTTTTTTGGGGCATTAATCAAAACTTGTCACATGGCAAACATAATTTACATTTCTAATTTTATATTTTATATTTTCCAAGTTTAATTTGCTTTCATTCTTTTTCAACTTTGTCATTCATTTGGAGGTGGTTTCATCCATAATTTGGATATTAAAAAATGCATCCACTCAAAAAACGGGTTAATTGACCTAATTGTTGGCGAACAACATAGTGACGTTGTTGTGGAGGGGACTTGTTCATTGGCAAACAACCCAACAAAATTGTAACGAAGAGAACATGTTTGTTGGTAAACAACCTAGTGGAATCATGATGAAGGGGAATTGTTTGTTGGCAAGGAGCCCAATGAAAAGGACTTGCTTGTTAGAGAACAACCCAACAAAGTGAATTATTCATTAACAAACAACTAATTAGGATTTTATTTTTTTCAAAAACTCATTATTTTCATATGTGAAGGCATATTGGAATGTTGTTTACACCATGGAATTTCTACATTGTGAATAAAGTTTCATTATTTTTGGAGATAAATCTTTCTAAAATGATTTTGTGGGGCATAGAAAGTGTCATGTGTGGGGACAATTTATAATTGATTTTTTTCCAAGTTTTTGCTTTTGTTCACAAACGCTCATTCTTTTGAAAACTTGCATAATATTTAATGAAAAACTCAAGGTGAAAGGTTGTAAACCTTCCCACACATGTTGATTGCCACAATGAAGCTTGAGGTTATAATTGGTGTGATTCATGGTTGGGCATGGGACAAGGTTGCCCACAATTTTCAACTATTGAGTAAGTCATATTTGATTCATAAATTGCATAAACATATTGATTAAGTTTTAGTAGGGTTCAAGTTATAAACATGGGTCGACATTGTTATAGACATTTTTTAGATTCAATCACCAAGATTGTTCCATTGATTGTTGTATGGCAATGAGAGTAGGGTGATGATTGGTATATTGTGTTTGCCATGTTCACAATAAGTGTTTGGCCTTGTGAAGTTTGGTGGGTTGTAAATGTTTTTTAGGTTTCATTTTGGGTTATAGTCACAACAAGTCCAATCAAACTAATTATCCAAATTAGGGATAGGTTTACAGATTACGGGCACATTGCATGCAAACATGAAAACCATATTATAGGTCATTATCCCCACAAGGACATGTTGTGGATTTTTTTAAAAACAACTTGAACCATAAGGCCACAAAGGATTTTTCTTTAGGTTTCACATTTGTTGTGAATTCATTTGGAAGTATGTAGGATCATATGGGGGGCCATGGGTTTATTAAAAATTGGTTTTCGAAATGGGTGAACACCATTTCACTCAAGGGATGGAAGTTGTGCTTAAAGACTTGGATGCAAACCAATTAACAAATAAACCCAACTTAAATCCTTGGTTGGCACTTGAACGTTTATTTCAACATATGGAGGATGAAGCATTGGAAACTTATGAGAGTTGGTTGAAATGGCCTATAGTCAATGCAAAACTTTAAGTTATGGAATATTAAACACAATGCATGGAACTCATGACATCTTTCAAGGAAAGAACAACAATGTTGGGGGTGACCATGCCAAATCACAATCAACCTAACATTAATTGCCAAGATGATTTAACATATTCTTCCACCAAGGGTCTAGGTGTTGTGGCTTGTGTGGACCCATTGGATTTCATGTCTTTTATGTCATGAGTTTCCCAAGCAACATTGGGTGCCATTGTAGCCATTGGTGATCCACCACCATTTGATCCATTGGACCAATTTTTCCCATTAAAAAAAAATCTTCTATTATGTAACCATTCAATTTGTGATTATATGCAATTAATTGTTATTTGCAACTATGTTTTGTCATTTTTACAATTAGTCACCATCATTTACAATCTATTACTATAATTGTGATTATGGTGTAACTAATTATGACTACTAAGTTTTTCATCTTTCCATGTTGACTCATTTTTTGGACTTTTCATCCAAGAAGAACCTTATATATCAAATTAGTTGCAAAAAAAACCACAATTTGCTTACCTCTATGTAATGTACCTATACTTTTAATGTACATTACAATGTTTTGGAATATATTAAAGTAAGTTTATAGACTATGTTATATTTAGGCATGTAAAGTATACATTTTGCATATATTGTGGGTGGGCTATGTAGGTTAGGACAATAGTAAATAACATATAAATGAATAGGCATGTAGGTAGGTAGGTAAGTAAGGCTAATTATTTGGTAAACATGTTAGGTGCATATGAAAATAAGATTGTTAATTATTGATTACATATTATAGTTAATAAGTAATAGTTAATATCAATTACAAGTTAATTAATTATTTTGATAATATTAATAATTAAAATATAACTAATATTTAACTTTAAAATTAATAAATAATACCCATTAAAAATAATCATTAATAAATCATTAGTTAGTAATTTCATTATTGGTTATTAATTATTGACAAGTTTCAATTTCGCCAAGGTTTAGACAAATTTTAATTTTGCCAAAGTTTAAACAACTTTTAGTTTTATCAAGGTTTAACCAAAGTTTAACTAGGTTTTAATTTATCCAAAGTTTATCCAAATTTTAAACGAACTAAGGTTTAAATGAAGTTTAATCAAGTTTTAATTTCACCAAAATTTAATTAAAATTTAACCAAGTTTTAGTTTAACCAAGTTTTAGCCAAGTTTTAGCCAAATGTTTAGCCAAGGTTTAACAAATGTTTAATTATGATTTAACCAATGTTTAACTAATTTCTTTGTTTAACCAAGGTTTGGTCAAAGATTAACCAATGTTTAACCAAGGTTTATATAAGTTTTAGTTTAATCAATGTTTAACCAATAATTAAACAATTTTTAGTTTAACCAATCTTTAACCAATCTTTACCAAATTTTAATTTAGCCAATGTTTAATTAAGGTTTCATTTAATTTTAAGCATGAATGTCATGTGGGCCTAACCTAGGTGTGAAATAAACTATTTTAATTAATAAACTACAATAATTAGTAAGTAGTAAATTAAATTAATAGGTTATAGGTTAATTTAGATAATAATCGGTAGGTAGTAAGCTAGGTTAATAGGTAGTAGGTTAGGCTAAATATTAATTGGCAAGTAGTACTTTAAGTTAATTGGGTTAATTATATATATATGTGCCTATGTTAATTAGGTTGGTAAATTAGGAAGGTTAGGAAGGTAGGTCAATAAGTTAAGTGGGTATGTAAATATTTAGAACAATAGGTAGACAAGTAGGTAAGGCTTGGGTGGGGACGTTGATATTTTAGGAGGATTAAAAAATTTATTATACACATCTACTTATATAATTTTCAACATTGGGGAAAAAAGACAAAAAATATGGGATAAATTTTTATAGTCACAAATTAATTTGTGATTAGGTTGTGACTATAAATTTATCCCATATTTTTTGTCCTCCATTTTAATCTTGTAAACTATATAAACAAGTGCATTTAAAACATTTAAAACACACAAACAACAATAAATAAAATATGCCATTTGGGATGAACTAATAAAAAGGCTTAACCCTAAAGGCTAAATATAAAATTAAATTAAAAAATCTATTTATTTACCCACTCCTTTCTTACCAACATATATATATTTTAACTATCTACTTACCCACCTACTCACCTACATAGATTGATTTTTTAAAACATTTATAAAAAATGTCACATGACATATTTTGATTATTTCAAGTGGCAATATGTGAGTGAGTTATATTTTAGTTGCAAATATGGGGATTAGTTACAATTTGCATACAAATAATCAACATTTTAAACTGTATATGTTGACCATATATTTCATTCATGTGAAATGTGCTAACATCATGGTGAATCATCATTTGCAACTAAACATTGAATACAACTTCACTTATGCAATAAATGATTTTTAGTCACAAGTGTTGATTACAACTTACTTATAGTTGCAAATTATAGTTGCAAATTGACATTTGTTTTTAATGCACTACAATAAATCTTGTCATATGCAACCATTCAATTTGCAATTACATGCAAAATTACTTGCAAGTAATTTGGTCATTCTTATGACTATGTTGCAATTAAATTACAACTTTTTTTTTTCATCCTTCCATATGGACAATTTATAAGATAGTTTTAATGCTAGAATGGGCATATATATTCCATTAGTTGTTATAATGATCAAAATTAATCGCACCACTATGAGGTGAACCTAGCTTCAAGGGATATACTAAAGTTTATCAAGGGTTTAATGGGGGTATGTTTTTATAACCATATTATAATCATATTTAGCTTGTACTTATGGCATACTAGGTGTATATTATGCATGCACTAAAAATAAATGTATAGTTTATGTATATTTATGTTATTTATCTATTTAATTTAAGTGTTGCATGCCTTGGTTTATGCATAGTTTTGATTTGTTTATGTTTAGCCAAGGTTTAGTTGAACGAAGTTTTAGTTTAGCCAAATTTTGGTTTAAGCAAGGTTTAGCCAATTTTTTTAGTTTAACCAAATTTTAGCCTTTTTTTCTTTATCCAAGGTTTAACCAAGGTTTAATTGAGCCAAGTTTTAGTTTAACAAAATTTTGGTTTAATGAAGGTTCAATTATTATTTTTAATTTGACCAAAATGTATCCATTTTTTTTTGTTTATGCAAGGTTAATCATTTTTCTTTTTGGTTTAGCCAAGGTATAATGAATTTTTTAAAATTTAACCATTTTTGTGTTTAAGTAAGGTTCACCAATTTTTTTAATTTAGGCAAAGTTTAACCATTCTTTAGTTTAGCCCAAGTTTGCCAATTTTCTAAATTTAGCCAAAGCTTTATTTCTTTTAGTTTAGCCAAATTTTAGTCAATGCTTTGGGTTTAATCGATACATAGCCACTTTTTAGTTTGACTAATGTTAATTATTTTTAAAACTTTAGCCAAGGTTAATCAATTTTTTTAGTTTAGCCAAGGTTGAATCAATTTTTAATCTAACCAAGTTTTAGCCAAGGTTGAAGCAAATTTTTGTTTTGTTAAGGTTAAGTCAAATTTTAGTTTAGTTTGATTCAAGTTTGACTAAACCTTGGCTAAACTAAAGTTTAACCAAGGTTTAAGCTTTGTTTAGCAAAATTTTAATTCAACCAAGGTTTTGTCAAGGGTTAGCCAAGTTAAAATGTTTTTGGTGCACATATAGTGATATAGTTAATTTTTTTGAAAAGGAGGACAAAAGATATGAAACATATTTTGTAATTGCAACTTAGTTGCAAATTAAAATCTATCCCATATCTTTTGTCCTCCCTTTCAATATTTTAAACTATATAAAAGGGTGTATTTGAATAATTAAAAATATAACACCATAAATTTAAAAGCAAGTGTCGTTTGGGATGAACCAATCAAAGTGGTTTCGAACTAAAGCCTAAACCAAAAACAAAATTGGAAAACCAATTACCTATTTAGTCTATCTACCTACCTAACTAGCCTAGGCAAGTAGGTACCTATTACATATTTACCTAGATTTGTTTAACTTGAACATTACCTATATACTTGTTGAATTAAATGTTTATATATACGAATTTAATTAAAATAAAGATTAAAATCTTTGTGGATATGCCATGTGTCACAATCATGAACACACAAATTTGACACCCTAGATTTTTTTCGAAGATTACATTGAATAATTAATTTTAAATGTTGACACATGGCAACATATCATTCATTTTTATTGTTGACCAAAAAAGTTGCATGGTAGTTGCAAATGACAATACAAATACGGTCAATCAAAGGATTGAAATCATATTTTGTTGACATTTTTCTTTCATCCACAATCCATGTCATTTGTGACTATGGTCGCATGGAACTTGATTTTCAGGATTTTAGTGTATATGTTCTTTGCAATTAAAGTCTAGTTGCAAGTACCAATCACAAAATCCAATTTCTTTTTTAATGATATAAGTTGAATTACATGGAACAAATGTTGGTGAAAGCTCAAATAGATGAACTTTTGGAGGTAGGTTTGGTGAAGCTTTCCAAAGGGGAGTATGCATTAGCCACATTTATGCATGCCAAGCAAGACTTTTTTGGCAATTGGAACTAAATGTCAAATGCATGGAGACTATAAACTTGTCGACACTAAACACAATTTAACAAATATGCCATGCCATTGCTAAAGGAGTCTTTTGATTTTATTTGCCATGCTAAGGTGTTGAACATTTTGGATTTACAATTGAAATATCACCAATTGTGTTTCCATGAAGGTGACAAAATGAAGATTGAGCAAAATGGGAAAAAACATTTGTATTAATGAAAGTTATTATCTTTTAAGTTGAAAATGCATTTGTAGAATTTCAAAAGGTGATGGATTAGGTTCTTGCAAGCTTGGATTGTGCCAAATGCTACATTGATGACATCATTGTGTTTAGTTCCACCATGAAAGAGCATGGTCATCACCGGCAAGATGTTTTTAAACATTTAATGGTGCATGGGTTGAAATTACACCCAAGAAAATTTAGGTTTTTCCAATCCCAAGTGGAGTGTTTGGGCCACATGATTTACCCATGGGATTTGGGAGTCCAAAAGGCCGAGGTGGATATGATGTCCAAGATTCATTGACCAATTGATGTTAGTTGGGCATTTTTAGGGTTGGCAAATTATTACTAGCGGATTATCAAAAGGTTGAAAAGAAAAAGCCAAATATAATTCATATGTAGGAGAACGTTTAACAGTTGTTTGGGTCATGGTCACATTTTGATGTTATTTGTTTAGTAGCCCATTCACCTTGATGATGATCACCAACCATTGAAGTGGCTCATGGAGTCTAATTAATACATTAGGAAGGGCAAAATGGGTTATCCTTCTTTAGAAATATGATTTTGATGTCAAACATGGAGTTGGAATAGTCAACAAGGATGTTGATGGGTTGAATAAAAACCCAAGTTTCAGTGAGTTGGATACCACTAAAAATATGTTTGGCATGAGGAAACAAATTTGGAGGCAATGCCTAGTTGACATGTTGTTTCATTCCTTTGCATTTTGGCAAATGGTTGCTAAAAGGTATTATGTCAAGTTCAAATGGATTCTTCAAGCATTTCTAAGAATTTAGAGGTAAAACCTAATGATATTGGACCCATCGACATTTTTGGGATGTTGAAGTGTTGACCTAATTACAAATAGGGGAATTCAATGTGGCATTGACATTCAAGGAAAAGGATTGAGTTATTCAAAAGGCCAAAAGACATTGTTGGCAAGGACAACAACTTCTCAAAATATGTCCAAATGGGCATGAATGAATGGTACTACATCCATAATTAGGAAAAACCATTGTGAGAAATGTCCATGAGAAATTGGGACATTTTGGGGTACATCAAGCCTGTAGTTCGCTTCAAGGCCAATATTACATGCAATTGGAGGTTGAACAATTTGTTTCATGATGCATGGCATATGATTGAGTTTCTGTATCATTTAATGCACCCACTCCAAACAACATGGCCATCAAACAATAGTTGCAAGCTTTTCATGCAATTGTTCCAAATGAGATTATTTAATTTTAGTAGTGTGTTGTAGTAGAGCACCGGAGAAGAATGTCTTGAGTTCCATGCTTGAGTTATATTGGATCAAGTACCTACAATGGGTCTGAGAGTGTGAGCAAAAATGGAACATCTTTATAAGGGGTCTTGTCTCCTCAGCCATACTAGTGCATAAGGGTCATGATCGGTGTTTTGTTTTTGGCAAGTTTTTGTTGCCCCTTGGCAACAAAAAGGAATGCAGTCAACTCATGCAAAGCATTCTTGTGAGAAAAATGCATCAAAGTTGTCAGATTTTGAGAAAGTACTTTTTGTCCTTTAAAAATAAAATAAAAATTTAAATAGTAAAATTAAATTTCCATATTTAAACATGTTCCAGCAGGTTGCCAAAATATGGCAGGATTTTAAAAAAATTCTACTTTCCTCTAAGAACTGTAGCCAAATTTTGGCTAATTCCTCTTGTGGATGATTGCCAATGTGGCTAGTTCATGGGCCTTGTGGAGCCCTATGAAGACCTGTACAGTGTGCATGCCATTTTACTACTACTATAGGTGGACCTACTCAATTCACCCGCACCCTCTATCTGCCTATACCAATGCCTTAGCATGCTTGAAATATAGTTGAAATGTTTTTTCAGGTTTGGCAATATTTAAATTATTTTTTGAAAATTTCAAAAAATAAATAAATTGAAATTAATTTTTTGATATGTTGAAATTTAAGAAAATTAGAAGGGAAGGAATTTTTTTAAAAATTGGTGGAAGCCTAAGATTTGTTTATTTATTTGCTTCATGTCAATCCACAATTGCAAAGCAAGTCTTGAATATTTGACAATATTTCTCTCTCATATAATTTGGTGGAACATTATTTCTTCTCATTTTTGCCCACCCCAAAAAAAAAAAACAAAAAAGGCAATAAAAAATGGTGTAAAAGGTCCCATTATGTGCTTGCATCTATACATATACATAACTGACATAGTGTCATCAATAATTTTATTGCAATAAAAAAAATCAATGAATCTGTTGATATAGAAGTATGATATGATTTTGAATATATGTATATATATATATATATATAAGAGTGTAATGCCTTGGCAAGGTTCCAAATTGAGCAAATCCCATTTGGGCCAATGGCACAAGGCTCTACTAGATTTTATTATATAGATTTGATCCTTGTTTTTTTAATTCATTCAAAATTTTAAAATATTAATGCTATTTTTTACTGCCTCCAAATTCCATCTATATTCCAAATTGTAATATAGTTTGTGGCATTACACATTAAAAAACTACACATTCACCTTAAATATGAATATCTTATTCAAATATTTTATCATCCGTTTTTAAATTTTAATTCAAATAATTGTACACACATTCAAATCATTTCAAATATTCTTGTAACATTAATGAATTCAAATTATCATAAAAAAAATTTGATTTAATTTGTGAATTTGAAAATTTTACACGTATTAAACTCATGGGATTTGTATTTTAAGGATTGTCAATTTGATAGAATTCCATCACAAGGAAATCATTAGCCCAAAACATGATAATGCAATTAATTGGGAAACATTAATTGCCTTATCACATTCAATGTGTTAAATGTGTAAACTTTGAAATATTTTCAAACACAATAGAATTCAAATCCTTAAAATGAGCAAAAAGTGGATTCTTCACCAAATTCCTTACTATTTTCGCCAAATCCAACAAGGAATAACATTAACTACTTTGTATATGTTACTTCATGATCAACAATTCAATAATAAAAGAAGTTCCTTCAATCATGTTGATGAAAAATGATGTCTATAAAGTTGAATTGATGGATGAATTCATGTTATCTATCCACAATATATAATAGTATGTTAAACTTTTCATGCCATATTAAATGAAACGAAACATTATGTGTTTTTAGAAAAAAAAAATCAAATCATTTTACACATGATAAACAAATAATTTGTATTTCGATACAATGTCATCATACTAGTTTGTTGAAAAATGATTATTACTTGTCATCTTAACAATTTCCTTCAACAAACAATTTAGCCAAATCCTTAATGGCAACCATTTCTACCAATTTTGTTTTCATGCATACCAATGCCAATTAACTTTAGCTTGTTATTGATCATGGCACTCTCATGTGGCCCAATAGTGGTACTAAGCCACCCCAAGTAAAGTTTACTTGATTGATGGGCATGTTTTCAAAGGACATACCTTTTGGAAATCAATGGATGAGCAACCCAATGCACCATAGGAAAGCTTTCCAAGCTTATCATCATCTTATCCCATTCTATTGAAACCCTTTGGGCACACAAACAAAAACAAGCATGCATATACATATATGAGTATATATATGTTTTTTTTTTTTTTTCATATTTTTTGATCAAATATGAAAATCTACAAAATTAGATCGACTTTTTACATAATTCATTCAACACACAAAACATCCAAATCTCACTCCCTTTTCACAAATTCCATAACCCACATTTGGATTTCGATAAAGATAGTTGAATGGCACAAAACTATTACAAAGACATGATCCTTTAGGAATGGGATTTTTTTACTTGGGTATTCAAGCTTTCAACTCAAAGTTCTACATTCTAGTAGCAATTGCAATTTTAACATCACATTGACCAATCTTCGACTTGTGTGTGTGCAAAAGAAATTGAGTCGATAAATCACCATGTGGTATTTTGGGTTTGGATTTTTGGCTATTCAAATTTCAATGCTTGTAGTGATATTCTTTTTAAGGTGATTGATTTTTGCCACAATTTTTTGGGTGGCATTAATTGGAATATTCAGGGAATTGGGGATTAGTCTTCCCTTCCGTAGCACATTTCTTAGTTCAAAATTTATTCCCAATTTCTTCACATAATTGTGCCGGATTTCTTTGATTTTTAGCATCATTAGCAATCAATCATCCCCTCACCAAAAAAATTAGCACTAATTTATAGCATGTTTTGTAAAAAAAAAAAATTCCAAAAGATTTTGCATTAATTAATTGGCTACACATTTGTAGAAAATTGTCCAAGCTATAAAAAAAAACACTAATCCCCAGCCCCCAAAGAAAAGAATAAATTCAGAATAAATTCCTTAATTTTTGTTTTTTTATAAATTTGATGTCAGAAAGGTTTTGGAGTTCCAATTTCCAAAGAGAAAGAAAGAGAGAAAATAAATAAATAAATAAATAAATAAATAATTCAGAAAATAATAATAATAATAATAATAATAATAATGAGTCACAATAGAATTGTGGAAATAGAGCACAAAGGAGAGTTTCATTGGGAAGCTCAAACAGCAGACAATATCCATGAGATTTTCACTTGTTGCACACTCACCTTCCAAGAGCTCAAAGCTGCATGGGAACAAAAAGAAGAACAATGGCGGTCAGGCGGGCAAGCGGCAATGGGCAGCAATATTGGTATTTTTTTTTCCCCCCCTAGGCTCAGTTTTGTCATTAAATAATCTTTTTTTTAAATTAGTGAAACAAATTTTCATGAAAATATGAAGCCGCCGAGGTTTTGAAAAAAAACCCATAATAATAATAATAATAATAATAATACCACCATAGTTGAATAACCAGGTTCACTAGGTCTCTTGTTGAATAATTATCTAAGTTTTTGAAGATTTCATTTCAATAAATAAAATATTCCTGAATAATCGAAAACAAGACGCTTCATTTTCCTTCACAATTTTTTTAAAAAAATTTCCCCTTTGAGAAACATATTTCATGAATTTTTTTTCAGTATGTCTAAAAAATAATTATATATAGTTTTTTTTTTTTTTGAACCTGCTATTCAACTATGGTAATAATTTTTTTTCATATTTATAAAAATGATTTTTTATTTTATTTTTCAGGGCAAAAAAATTATAATTCTTTGTTTTGTCGATGTGGAAACTGACCCTAGGGTATGGTATCATGAATTGGCACCCGGGTATGTTCTTGCCTGGTTTGGAGGAGAAGCACATTTATGCCACTTACTTTCCTTTGGTCATGAGCTTGCCACAAGAAGATTCACCTAGTGAATCCAACAACAACAACAAAACTATAACAAGATCATCATTCCTGGGATATAACTCAAACCGTGTGCTCAATGCACCTCGAGAGTGGCTTCGATTGCCGTCCCTCGATTTCCTTCCTCCCCATGTCTATGATGTTCTTGCTGGAACTGGTGGTCTTCTCCTTGTCAATGGCAGTAGCCAACAACAACCAACTGAAGAGCAGTTGCAGCAGCAGCTACCCCATGCTAATACTAGCCTCCAATTACTACAACCAACTTCGACATCAGCAGTAAGTTGTGCTATACATTACATTTGTAGGTGGATTGTTGCACTAATTTCTTCGATAGGGTGATGGGTTACTGGTGTAGCCCCTTCTAGTATCCTTTGACCACAAAAGGTCGACGGGTTCAAACCCAAATGGTCTGCAGCAGCAACTCATGCTATAATAGCCCTGGGCCAATGAGCTTGACAAGAGCAGGCCACCAAGTGTCTTGTTTAGGTCAGCTCTACTTGTTGTGCTTCAAAGGGCCAAAAAAAAAAAAACAAAGAAAAACTGATTCAATTTCTCATGAGCTTCTGCAGCTGCAGCAGCAACCTGCTGACATTTCAGGCTCTAATACAATAACCGACTGCACTACTAGATCTGAAGAGTTATGCAATTATCCAGAGCAATCTGTTATGGTGGTGTGCAATCCACTTACTAAGGAGATGAAGCTCATTACGCCAAGACACATGAAATTCGATATGAAGAGGAAGACTGCAAGAATGGTCCTTGTGACTGCATTTGGAAGCTTGAACAAGAATGTCATGAGCAGAACTCCACTAGTAGCAGCAGCAGCTTTGAACAACAACACATATGATGATGCTGCATCAAGAAGAGAGCAGCCAACATCACATGATGATGAGTACTGTCCACTGGCTGTGAAACCCATGACAAGGCTTCCATACCGCCTGTACATTCTGGGATCTCACACTGAAAAAAAGGCAACACCAAGCTTCCATGAATCCCCTTGGAGATATGTAATTGTGATCCTGACGTATGATTCCATAGCTGATGCTTGGATCTCTGGGATGACATTCCAGGATGCCCGATTGCCAATCCATGGCAGGACTGATCTGGCCATTGTTGGAGATGGGTTATTCCTGGGAGGTCAAGTGATCTCAGGAAAGACGGTGCGAAACGCTGGAGGAACAGTTGAGGATATCTGGGTGAACAAGATTTTCTGGGTACAGATCTCACTGGGCAAGTGGCACACAATCCCATTCAACATCCCAAGAAGCAGGGAAAGAGGCCATCATCAGCATGAAGGATTTAAGCCTGTTTGTTGTCAAGCTCCAAGAGTGCTGCAATGCAGGGATGAAGGAACAGTGTATGTGGTAACAAGACATGTACAAGAGCCATCAAGCATGGAGATATGGGAACTGGAGCTTGATTGCATCAACAAAGAGCCAACAGGGCTCATCAAGTTTGTAACCAAAATGCCACCGGAGCTGTTCTACACTCTCTTCCACAAAATAATCTCCAACAAAGTCTATGACTGCGTTGCTAGTTTCCACTACATTGCATTCATGAGCACTTGCAACCCACAAGCTCTAGCGGTCTACGACACCCTCGTGAATGAGTGGTTTTTGACAGTGTCTCCTAGCTGCTGCACCTCAGAGAAACCCAAACCTGGTTGTTTCACCATTCCTAGATGTCAATGGACTCCTAATTTCTCTGCAAAGCCATAATTTTGAATTTAAAAAAATACCCATATATGGTCTACAAAAAAACTTGTTTTCTTGTTGTGCTTGCATCACAATTTCAACACCAGATGAATGAATTACCCACATTTTATTTTGATGTTTTTGGTTTTGTATCATTTGTTCTGAATATTTAGGTAGCTTTACTGTAGGAGAAGGAAGGCCTCCAAATGGGTCCCTTCCTGCTTTCGAGATGCTGGCAAATCTCAAGGACCCTAAAACCCTAAACCCATTTTCTTCAGAATCTACACAACCACAGAGACAAATGGAGAGAGAGAGAGAGAGAGTGTGGTTTGCAAGGTTTCAAATGTAATGTTGTTTTGAAGATATCATGGTGAAAGTGTAGGTATTGTAGTTGTATAATGAAATATATACATGAATCCAATTGTCTCCATATTATTTTCTATTGTTATATTGTCTAATTGAACCCAACAAATTCCCACTCCTATTGAATGTTGTTAAGCAAATGTGCTTTGAAGGTCCTAATTATTAAGTGGGATACCTTTGATCTATTCACTTGGTGTCAAATTCTTGCATATTTTAAAATAGAGTAGCAACCACATTTGGATTCGTAATGCTAAATCAATTGATATTATAGTTCTCATGTTCAAAAATCAATGCCCTCTAATGCTTTTGACAATCATCGAAGATTTATCATATTTCACTTGTGAAAGGTGGTCGATGATCCTCAAGGAGATTTCCAAAATGACAACTTAGGCATGCTTTAGACCAAGAGTTGAGGCCAATAATGAGAAATTTGAGCATTTCTTGGCTCATTGTTTGGCCCCAAGTTATTAATAAATTAATGTTATTTGTTTGGGGACCAATGAGTTCATTAAAGCCATTAAGGTAGGGATCAAGGCTTCAACCCCTCATATGCTTTCATTCTTTGTTTCTTGCTATCATTTTTCTTCTCATCTTTTTTTCTTTTCTCAAGCTAAACCCTAAAAGTCAGACCACCATGGATGAGCATAGATACAAGATTTTTGTAACTAACACAAAAGTTCCACAAGAAGAGAGAAAAATGAAAAGAGATGAAATGAAGAAGGAGAAGACATAAGGTTTGGTTTGGGGTTTACTTTGATCCTATGGTGTGAATTTCATCAAAACAACCAAAAAAAATTGCAGCAACATTGGCCCCATGGGTTGAAGTTGGGGCAAGTTAGGACCATAAAGTGGTAGATTATATATATATATATATATATATATAGTTATTAGCCTTGACTCCTGGAGTAAAGCCCTTGGGGCTAATTTTAGTGATTGCACCAATAGGAATGTTCAATTCGAGTTCAACCTTGGCCTTGACTCCAAATGTAAAGTGTGCCTTAGAAGAAATCTTTGGGACCTTTAACACAAGAAGCACATTAAATGATCCCACTCTTGGATCATTGGACATGTTTGATGTCAAGAAAATGTGTTTGCATTGTTAAGAAAATGTTCCACAATCATTGATTTAGCATAGCTCACTTTTGACATATATACAAATGATATATTGAATAGATAGTAATAAAACCATATGGAATTTATAAACTAATTAAAGCACAAACAATTAACATGAAATGTATAGTTTCATTAGGTGTACTCAAAATAAAATTATTTTCAATTGCTTTTAAAGCCATTAAATTGTCAAACATCAATGCATGGTCATCCATGATTTCACCAAAAATAATCCTCTACATCACATTATGTCTAACTCCAATTTTTTTTGGTCATATTTAAATGCAGACAAAATACACTTGAAAAAAAAACAAAAATCTACATATCAAACTCAATTTAATAAATTTACTAGATTAATGTTTTTCTTTAAAATCCCGATGACTATTGTTGTTCATCTTGGATACTCAACTTGGATTAACTCAGTTAGGATTTTGCCCCTAAGCTTTGTGATATCTTCAAACACTTAGAAATTCCAAGGTATTCCCATGAACTAGATCTTTTCTTTAATTGGTTTGATTTTCCCCTTTGGCGTAAGGGAAATGTAGTGGAAAGGAGGTTCATTCCATTTTAGCCAATGGTTCATGCATGCCTTAGAGGTTTCATCCTTCAACCACATCCCGAATGTGACAATTCACATGTGATTGAACATGGTCAATAAAACAAGGGTTTACTTCAAACTTCTAGGTTTTAATCAAACCTTGGCAATTCCAACAAGCGACCACACATCACATGAGTAAGGAAGCAATAGTAAATGTGTAAGACAAATAATTCAAACAAAGAAAAAAAAAAGTTATTTTTGCCTCAAGTAGGGTTTAGGGCTCAAAAACCCCTAAACCTTAAAGCCTAAACCCTAACTCAACTTGCAAATGTGTGAGGGAAATTCAAGATGTCATCAACATTTTTGAACACCACAAATCACCAAGTTGCAAGTGCAAAAGTTTTCAAAATGAATATTCACACCACTTGGAGTGGTGATTTGGCACTTCTTTTACTTTAGCATAGGTCTTCACTTTACCAAAATCAAGATGGCTACTACCTAGCACATGCCCTTATTTTGGTAATGCCCTCGCCCTTGTGTTTTATCATATAGGTAATATAGGTTGTACATGTCAATTGACTAGATAAAAGGATTTGTAGAAGTCAAAATAGGAAGGTGATGAACACAAGGAGGAATGATATGAACGGTACATAGGAACCAAATTTGTGAATTATTTTCTTAACAAGATGGTATGAAAGCCACGGTGTCAAAAGAAAATATAAAACAATAATCAGCCCACAAAGGCATTACAACTTGTAAGTTATGGGAAAGATGAAACACTTGTGAACAAAAATTACACCATAATATACAATTTCTTTAAAAAAAACTTCATTTGTATAATGCATATGTGTATTGGACTATACTACTACTACACATTAATTAACTATGATAACTTAGTGATTAAACTACACCTTAAACTCTTAGAAATTGAATAAAATGAGGTCATTTTGATTTAGTTAGTTACAATCTACACACTATTGCAACAACATTCAAATGTTAGCTTCTTCAATATTTGAAATTGAACATAAGATATATGCTTCTTTAAAATCATTTCCACCCACAATAGTAAAATGGTTTATGTATGTTATTTTTCTTATGCACACTATTTTGGACAAAGTTTCTAGCTTTATTTTTACTTGCAACACTTCATCAAAAAATGAAATAAAAAAAGTGAGAATGAAATGATTTCTAGGGGGTTTCAATTTTCAAAAGAGGAAAAAAAAATTGTGGAAATTGTTGAATTTTTATATTTGATTCCAATAAGTGGCCAAAAATACTAAATGATGGTTATATTTTTGTATTTCATATTTGGTTTATAGCCATTTTGGCCAAATCTTCCAATGGATGAATATCACTTTGGTTGCATCACAAAATTCATTAAAAAAATCATTGCTTCCAAATGATTCAAAATTTTATTTGGGCTTGTAAACATGCTGCAAATACAATGACCTCCAAAGAAGGTCAATAAAACAAAATGATCAGTTTTGTTGGCTAACCATAATGATTCATTGACCCAAGTGATGACATTTAAATAGTTTATCACTTTATATTTTCCAATTTTTCATGTATATCAATTTTGTTTCTTAGTGATACCAACCACCACCCAATGAAAAAACCAAGAAAATAAAATATTATGACTAGTTTTTATGTTGACATTTTCTTTTTTACTATTATTTTTACACTTTAAAAAATTGCTTCTTGAATGGGGACTACTCATTCAATTTTCAAGTTCCATATGTTTGAAGGTTCATGTGTGCAAACGAAACATAGAATTCATGGCTAGTTGCTAAATACAAAGGGAATCCAATTGCAATGGAGTTCAAAAGCTCTAAATGCTACAAGGAAACAACTCCAGAAATGGCCATTGCATGAGAACAAAAAGAAATCATTACCACCCCTAGTGAGAATCTTGATGCTCTAATTGGTTGTTAGGTAACAAAGTTACAACCCATAGAGTTATAATATAACTATGTAGGTGTCACATTGTCACTAGCTTTGCGCATCAAACAAAGTTCAATGAGAATATTTAGCATCTCGCATAAAACAAAATGCCTTGCAATTTCTCAAAAACAAATATTGTTGTTTAACATGTTGTTTGAAATTTTTTTTTGGGGGTGGCAAGTTTTTCCATAATGGCACGACATGTCACAAGCCCAAACTTGCCCTAGAAGGGTATAGCTACATGACAAGGGTTGCACGGAAATAGTAACCCTCAAGTTAAGATAACAATTTGATTATAATAAAATATATAAGAAATTTTGGTAGCTCATTGTTGTTTATTCAACATTTAAAATTTTTATTTGTATATAGATACGACTATAGTACTAGTGTGCTATTATCTAGAAGGCATTGATTAGGTTGGTGTGTAGGTGTGAAGAAATCATGTTATGGCCAATGAAATTACTAGACTTGATGGTCTAAATTATTTTTCTTAGTTGTCTTGAGTGAATTAATAGTTAAATGTGTTTCATAGTACCTTGGTGACTTGGGCACAAGCTATTTTACTTTTAGAAATAATGTTCAAATTTTATTTTTTTCCAAGAACATTTTTTTTAAAGGAAAATGAAAAAACTTTTGAAAGATTCATGAATATTATATTTTCAAAATGAATTAATTGTTTGGCAAACATGTGTTAAAGGTGTTTTTATACTATATTACAATAATAAGGTTTCATAGGTTTGTGAAAATTTTGGAAGACCAATGGAAATGATAGAATGGAAACATTATTTTCAATGTTCGACAAAATATAGTTGTGTGTTTTGTTTTGTTTTGTTAGTTGTCTTGAGAAATAAGGTTCTTGCACAATACTTGTGCAATTTGTTTGTATTAATTATTATTCCTCCTTGTAAGGTGAACATGCCTATCACCAAACACTAACTCATCATCAAGAAATGAATAATCCATGACAAAAGAACAACATTTAGTGATTTTAAGCCCTTTTAAAGCTTAAGTGCTTAATCACCAATTTGGTTGTCTTACACTTGACTAACAAAAAGTTCATTGCATAATGATTAATGATTATGTCCTTTATGGTAGATTCAAATTTCAAACTAAAAGCTTCTCATATTAGATCTAGAATTTCTCATTTAGATGCATGCACTTCTATGGAACATGAACATTTGTCATATGCATACATAATATTACACAAATGACATTCACAATAGGTCAAGTTTGAACCAAAATTTTATGCCCAAATCTTACACCAATGCATAGTCTCTTCCCTATGGGTAGAGCCAATGAAAAAAAAATCTCTAAATAAAACCCAATTGTTAGACATCAAGTTTTGAAAATAACAACTAGTTTTGGTTTTCACACTAGATTTTGAACCTTCTTTTCCAAATTTCAACATGTTTGGTTTTGAGTCCGAATCAACTGTTGAAAAATTTAAATTCTGAATGTAGTTTGGGGTTCATTTTGGTTTTTCACATTGGTGTAGGTTCTAATTCAACTTGTAAACATTAAATATCTTGTATTAAATTGAAGACCTTGAACAACATTGTTAATGATGTTGCTACTAAAAGCACCTCCAATAACAAGTCGCATGTCATTTTCCAATGGCAATTTAACACCACCAAAAAAATGGCAACAAGAGCAAACCCCAATAATCATTGAAGATTATAAATAAGTTAGTGAAACCATATGACTCCAAGTTGAATTGCACATTTTGGTGCAGGATACAAAGGTTCATTGAAAGTTTTGTAGATGTAACCAAACAATGTTGACCATGTTTAATTGTGATCTTATGTGAGTTTTTGCAAGCAACCATGCGATTGCAAGAATTAATGGTTATAACAACATGGAAAAAATCAAGAAATTAGGCGAAAAACATTTGGCAAAGAAGGATAAGTTTTTTTGTAGGTCAATATTTCATGTGTCACATAATCCTATCATGGGGGATGAAAAGAAAAGTCAAAAATTAAGATATAATTGATGCACACAACAACAACAACAGGTTTGATTGTTATGAAAACCATTCAATTAAAAGATTAGAGATAAAGTGGTGATTGATCAAGCATAGCATGTGAAATTTTGTCACAACAATCAAACAATGGTTGATCTCAACGAGAGTAGCTCTTCTAATGAAGGCTTTTTAAAAAAAATTAAAACTTTTCAAATTGAATCCTAAAGAAAAGTTCATTTGTTTTCATGCATTGTTGGTTGATCCTCAAAGATGTTCCTTGATGGAAAAAGTCTAGATAAGAAAATAATAGAATGACCCCCATGAAAAGGAAAGCACTAGTAAAAGCAATAGATTTAGTTGAAAAATCAAACAAATGTGTAGAAATGGGAGGCATGTGTAGACGTGGAATTGTTTATAAGAACAAAGTGTTGAAGTAGTTACAAGGCCTCCATGTAACTAAAGATAAATAAAAGAAAAAATAGAAAGGGGACACTCTCACAACATTAGCAAAAGCCTTAACAAAATGGCAATTGTTACATTAAAGAAGGCCTAGATCATGGAGGACCAAAGTGCTTGCACTTTTTACAATTCATGAACATCAATTTATGGATGTGAAAACCTAATAGTACTTCAAGCTGCCATGACATGAAGCATTGGAAAAATTATGGCAACCTTTCTAGTTTACCTCAACACCTTTAACATCAATTGGAGTCATCACAACTTTGGTAGAAATTTCAATTTTGGAAGACAACCCAATTTTGTCTAACTTTAGAGCTATACATGATAGTTTGGCAAATTCAATTGAGGTAGACCAAACAATTTACAACAAATCTAATGACACCCACCACAAGAACCTTGAAATAACTACACTCAACAACTTTGATAGCAAAAGATTATTACTTTAATCAAATCAATCAAGGTTCTTTGTGGCTCACAAATGTTCTTTAAAAGAGTGTTTGTGAACTCTCCAACTCTTGAATTGAAATGCATTTAAGAAAATTTCAACTTCAATGCTTTGCATGTGTGCTTCAAATGTGAGTCCTTGCCTTGGATGTCATACATTTGCTTATTAAACAATAATTCAAGATTGCAAAGTGTTGTCATGTGATCAACATATTTTAAATTAATGTTGAAATATAGAATGGAAGGTTTATTTTCCATATTGAGCAGAGAAGGTACTGGTATTGGATACTTTTATAAAATATTCATACCAATTTGGTGCTAATATTGGGTGGGTATTTGATTGTGGAACATGAATTAGGTACGAGCATTGAAAAAAGAACTTGAAAAAATTACTTAGATATGGGGTTTGCATTTGTAAGGTTTAAATAACCATTTGGGTCCAAGTTTTAGAAACCCAGTGATTAATGGGTATGAGGTGGGGGTGGGGTTTTGGTTACACAATTTATCCAAGCATATAACCTATTTTTTAAACAAATAACCCAATTCTTTAACAAAAGCGCAAATGGGTATACTCAAGTTATTTGACATACCCCTTTTGAAAACTATGATTCTGGTCTTTGAGAAATAGAAAGTCCTTGTATCTTTGCATTTTTCAAGTAGAAAACATGCAACACACATTTACAAGCCTAGGTCTTTGACAAATAGAAAGCCATTGGATCTTTGCATTTTTTAGGTAGAAAACATACAATAGACATCTAGGAGCCTAGGTCTTTGACAAATACAAAGCTCGAGTATTTTCATTTTTTAGGTAGAAAACACATTTACAAACAAAAAAAACACAACCTCAAAGGATATTTTTGGGAAGTTTTTCGCCTAAACAAATATTACTTACACCTAAAAAACTAAACTCCTCTAAAAATAATTACTAAATGGTGAATCATAATGAAAATTTTTGTCACATCATTGTTTCAAGTTTTAGGAAGCTCCTTTTTTGTTCCATCTTCCATATAGCCCTCAAGTCACATCCTTAAAATACCAATATATTAGATATTGGAAACATAAAACAAAGACACACAACTAACAATAAAAACACATTGTAGGAACTATCAACCAACAGATAAAACACACAAGATAATTAATTAGCCACGCATCATACTTTTAGAAAACACAAAAGCTAGACACTAGAGATACAATATAATTCCAAAAGACATGCCATACACAATAAAAACACTTGAAACTTGAAACCTAACACTTGACACACACAAGATAAAAAAGGAATACAAAAAACACCCAAGCAAAACACCAAGAAATTGTTAGTCCTCTCACAATATGGATTCATGGATGAGTTTGCTTAAAACCATAAACCCTAACAGATGGTTGAATTTATCATTTTCAACTATTATGGAACAAGGACACTAACCTTTTGCATAAAGAAAAAATTAAAAAAATTCATTTAAGTCTAGGAAGTCTTTGCAATCAAATTCATCTTGGAATTTAGTTTCCAATCCCATTGTCAAATCTAATTCCATCTGACATGTAAATGCAAAATTAGTGAGTTTCATGTAGCTAGCCTATAGATCAAAAGGAAAAATTTTGTTGGTCCAAAAATCAACTTATCCAAAAACATTATTTGCAAACAATATATATGAAGTGCTATCAAAATTCCAATATTGGAAAATATATGTTCTATTTCAATTTGGTTAGCTAGGATGCCAAAAATGTGTTGTGCTAGAAGAGCAATGATTGGAAACTTGTGTTTTTCTTTGCATAATCACAATAATACACACTTGCAACTTTCTACATCAATAGGAAACCATTAAAATCAAACAAGTGCCCTTGACATGTCCCTATATATGTTTGTTGTTGTTGATGTGGTGTGAAATAAACCTTCAAAATCAATTCATGGGTGAAGATAAAAAGTCGTTTCAACCTTGTTAGGCATCAATAACTTGTTTACTTCCATTAGTAAAAACAATAATAATTTTTTATCATATTCAATAAGCACATGAACAACAATAGTTTCATGACCCACATGGTAATGTGTGTTTTTGAACCTTGGATCAAGCATCAAAGCCAACATATTAAGACCGTTTCTCTTGTCAAATGTATGCAAAAAAGAAACTAAAGGTAAAAGATCCTCCAAATTTAATTGTTTCATTTGAACCATGAGTTCTTTTAGTTTAAAATCAAACACATCCTCTTTAACAAGGTTGTCAAAAATAGGTCAAAAGGCCAATTCTTTTTAGATGTTCTAGCAAGTTAATATGACAAATTGTCCATGACTTCGGTTCAAAGTGCAACTAGAAACAATTGGGGACAAAACTTTCACAACTACTTCACAAACAACCCATGTTATTGAAGAAGGCACATGAGATTGTAATGCCACAAATTGGTTGTTGTAACATAACACAATGGCATTTCAAATAATTAAGGCATCTTGAAATAACAATACCTAGCTTGCAAACGTACAATTTCAATGTCAATTTTAAATTGAAAAACAACCTTGAACCACATAAAATGCACTTCTATTCTAAAAGAAAAAAGAAAGTTAGATTAAATCAAGTAAACCCTTACCTTGTCTTCAGGGGTGTGTTTAATTTTTTGCACCTCAATCCAAAGCCAATGGAAGCCTTATCCCATGCTTGCATGCCCTAGGGAGGTCACTTCCATTTTATTAACAAATGGCGTGCACAAACATATAGGGTGCAACTTATTGAAAAAAAGTTTTAAAAATAATTTATTTAAATCTAAATAGGGTGCCCAAAATTCATTTTGAAAATATTTTGAGAATATACTTGAAGTATACCTAAAATATGCTAAGAATATGCCATTATTTCATAGCATATTAAAAAAAAAAAAATTGCCTCAAATGCTTCCTAAAATATACAAGGAGTGACCTCCTCGAGTTGCATGCCATTGTTGGATTTTTTGGGTCATGCAATACATTTTTGGATGGCACTTTGTGCAACTTTTATAAATGCATAGTTTAGATTAATAAATATTTTTCCATATGTAGTAGCATAGTTGCACAATTTTGAAAGTGCATGCCCAAAACATGAGCCATCAAATGACTCTAACAACCTTAAGCTACTACACGATTCAATAAAATTCAAGGCATTTGCACATGTTTGCAAGTTGGACCCTTCATCTTCACATAAACAACTATTTTTTAGTTTAAGCAAACTTGTCTGACAACTTTTGTAATCTAGGAACCATGGCTATGCCAATTGTGTCTATCATTTCACATAGGCCAATAGTCACATGCTTTTCCTCCCTATCACTAGAAATAAAGTTGACAACCATAGCAAATATGTCATGCACTTCTTTCAACATCCATTAATTGAATGTGCAAGTGGCTGACAAATATCTAACCAATGTTGGTTGCACATATCTTCATGGTCTTTTCTACTAATCTAGGTTAATCATTTTCAACAAAAATACATTATTTGATGAGAAAACAATTCCTGGACATAACCTATATGACAACCTCTTGAACGAAATGGACTTAATAGTTTTCATAGGTAGGAACCTTTTAACCACAAGCAACATTAGACCTTCCAAAAAACCCACATGTATTGGATCATCTTTTCTAAATATACTATTAGTTAAAAATGCCCAAATATTATAGTAAAAGATCCATGTGCCATTTTTTTGCTAACTTTTTGATTAAGTGGAATTTTTGCTAAGGTAATGTTAGAATATTTGGCCAAATTTTTCATTAACATAAAATGATAAACATCAACATGGTTCTTATGCCATTAGTATCATGGTATGCAATCATTCCTTTCTTGCACTTGGTGTGCATGGTTAGGATTTCAAAATCAACAAAATCATTGTGGCAAATAATACATTTCATGATCTAGTTATGATCCAAATTCACATGTTGATTGTTGTTCACCTTTAAAAATGCCCAAATGAATGAAATCTAAGTTACTTGATGTTCCCCTTCAAGTTAATGTGGTTTCCAAAAAATCTTTTGTTTTTGCAAATTCTCCAAGTGCATTTTGGTGATGTATGCATCATCATGCCCTTCAACATCAATAACTTATTCAATTTCCAACTAGGTGTAAACAAGATATAATGAGCCAACATGATTACTTTAGAAAAAGGACTACATGTCCTTTTTCCCCATTTTTTTTTCATCTAAATGAATTTTGGAACAATTTTTTTTGCAATTTGTTATAATAAATGCTTATAGTTGTCCCAACACAGGATTTTTTTTTTTTACCATTTTTGAATAAATATGAATTTTTGAAAGTGTTTTGATTCCTTGTAAATTTAATGTTTTGTTTATAAAAATGATAACAATTTCAAATCATAATTAAAAATTCATTTTCTACATTTTTATGTTTTCTTTTAATAATAAGCTAAATTTTTTCTTAACATGTCATGTATATTATACTTCATTTATATGTGGTAAAGGACTTTTAAAGTTTTAATTTTGGAAAGTTCTTTGATTTTTTAAAGTTTTATAATTCCACATATTTTAGGGTATGATTTATTTTTTAAATTGTGGCTAATAGGTCTTTATCTTTTTAATTTTTGTCCCACCAAATGTGTTTTATTATGATTCCTTTTGACAATCCTTTGTAAAATTGACTCCTATTTGACACCATAGGTGTTAACTTTCAGAAGTTTTAAATCAAAACTTAAACTTGGAATTTCATCAAATGGAGTTTTGATTTGAATTCCTTGACATTCATATGAATGAAAAATCAATAGTTTGCCATGATTATCATGGCTATAAATGATAAAACATAAATATTTATCCCATTTGGGGATTTTTTCTTTGCGATTTGACACCTTTTTTGGCTTATTGGATTGTGAATGCACCCAACTCCCCACCTTTGTGGGCAACTTGCACATTGCCAATATTACTATTCTCATATCTTGCAAAATCTAGAGGGACATCCTTATCTTATATATTAATTCGCTTAGTCTGTGCGTCTGTCTGACACGACAATTCTGCTGCAAAAGCCGGCAGAACCGGCCTCTGCATTTTCTATGGCAGAACCGGTGGCGGTATTATTATAATTTTCAGAACCGGCCTCTGCATTTTCTATGGCAGAACTGGTGGCGTTATAAATAGTCTGTGCGTGCGTCTATTTGACACGACAATTTTGTTGCAAAAGCCGGCAGAACTGGCCTCTGCATTTTCTATGGCAGAACCGGTGGCGGTATTATTATAATTTTTATTATTTATTATTTATTAACAGGCGTAATTGGAATTGTCTGCTATGGTGGTAATTCCAGTGTTGTTTTCTATGGCAGAATCGGCCTGGCCTCTGAATATACCAGATAGTTTAGATATAAACGAAGTCGCACCAAGCAAGCCAAGGGAACAACTTGCCTTCTTCTCCGAGCTCTCCCTTCGCCGCCACCGCTCTTGCCATCGCGCACAAAGCTTTCCATGACGTTTGGACTTGTGGTGCAAAAAGTTCTTGAATATTGAATGATTTCTTCACGGAAAATTAAATTAAATTTTAACTTTTTTTTTTTTTTGGAGGAATTGGAATGTGTCTTTGGTGTTGATG
>Ga0116231_10002006_pt1 | contig 42494 bp, 37 predicted proteins | sample S1TSphgellanicum_2_FD_89695 | JGI IMG/M metagenome (GOLD analysis project Ga0116231, IMG submission 89695) | Host-associated microbial communities from peat moss isolated from Minnesota, USA - S1T2_Fd - Sphagnum magellanicum MG | ecosystem: Host-associated > Plants > Peat moss > Unclassified... | reverse complement strand
AGTCCCCCCCCCTTTCTTGTTTTGCTTCATTTTTTGTTTTTTTAACCTTTCTTCTTTCCTTTCCTTTAGGTAACCCCCCCCCCCCCCCCCCCCCCCCCCCCCTTTTCATGCTTTGCCTTACATGTAAAATCTTGGTTGTGTTTTGACAAGTTGTTAATTATTAAGGCAATTGTGGGACAAAATTTTGTTTAGTTTTGAGCATTGCCATGGGGAAGGGGGGCATTACATTCATGGATGCTTACACGTGAAGAATAACCTCCTAATACAATTTTGTAAGATTCACAACAATTTAACCTTAGTCATTTGAAGTTTTTAAAAATAATTATTTATGAAAAAAAACAAAATTTCATTATTGGTTTTTGACCTAGGAAGAAGGCTCCATAAAAATGGGTCCATTCTTGTTTTCTTAACATTAATTTAGCATATTGGCCTCACCCATTACATCTCAAAAACAATAAGGGACCCATTTGGATCCTTTCTTCTATACTTAGTTTCCTCATATATTGTTTAGCTAGTAAGATAAGTCATAAAGATATAAATCATTATGTTTTTAAGTTGTTTGTGGTGCAAATGGTTAATCCATCAAACTATTGCGGGTCAAAGATTCTTTTGAGGGCATGATTTGAAGAATGCACACAAGGTTGTAAAATGTGTGTCTTAGGTTGGGTACCACAAAGAGAAATTTTACATCATCCTTTTCACTTGAGAGTATATGTGCAAGAATCTCTTTCTTTGAATGGCCTATGATTACAAAGCAAGGCCTCAATTGCAAGTCATTAAATATTTCAAAGTTTGTGTACATGGTGTTGTGAGGTCTTGACAAAAATGCCATTACTCTACATGTAAATGTGTTTATTTTACACTTACACTTCAATATTTTTAAATGGTATGAAATGGTTCTATGGAATTGTTAATGTGAAGTTATAAAAAATTTAGTGAATGTTTGCTTGTAGAGTCATCTTCCAACATGCACATTGTTCAAGTTTTCATAATTATGAAAAAGAAAATAAAGTAATTTTATCATGTTTTGTGCAATCTCGTTGTTTATTTAAAAAACATTCAATTCCATTTTGACACAAATTGGTTGGAAGCATCAAAGTTGTTTTTTCTAGATTTCAAGAAAACTAAAATTGCCAAAACTTTCAACATACTTTACAAGAGTCCTTTGGGAAATAATTTATTTTGTGATTTGTTTTTGCAGGTTCCTAGTAGACACAATAAAGGTGTCAATAGAGATAAAGAAAGGTGAGGATGGGTTAGTATCTAAAGAGGAGGTTGAATGTAAAGTTAAAGTTTGATGTAAGAGGTGGAAGGACAAATTGTGAAAGAAAAAATTAGAGAAATGAATGTTTGTGCAAGACAAGCTATATTATAAGGTCAAACTTCCAACCATAATTTTCATGCTTAAGTTCATTAATAGCAAACATGAACTTTGTTTCAAAATACAATTTGATGAGATTAAATTAAATGTAGTCAACTCAAATATTAGCTCCTTTGAAGCCTCAACCCTTAAAACCTCAAAACATTTACATCTTGGGATCCATACACCTTATTCTTGGCCTAGGTTTGGTGGAAAAACCTTTCAACAATTTCAATCAAATTAAAGTGAATGGTGGGTGACCCTAAGATTTGAAGGCTTTATAACATGTTCATCAACAACATTATAATGATTTGTATGCCTTACTTTGGATAAAATCTAACTTTTAAATATAGTGTGAAAATATATTTGAATTTAAAGATATGCACATGATGTAATGATCCTCAAAAGGACCATTAAGAGATAATGATTACTTCTTATTGACCAACCATAATGAATGGCACATCCGACAACAAATTGGTCCCCAACATTTTGTCCAATTTTTTTATGTTTATGGGTTGGGATGGGCATATTGTAATAGTACAAGAAACAATTGTGAATTTGATTACTTACATTGTTACAAGGTGCATAAAACTTCAAAGCTTTATACATAAATGCTTTCAACATCCTCCATATCAAAATGTTCCGAATGAAATACATTGATTAAGCCAAAGCATGGAGATTAACACCCTATGAATAATCACTTTCTAATTTATTAACTTTATCTTTAAAACCTTGTAATTTGCAACCCTATCCAATATGTAGGCATATGTTTTAGACCAAAGTAATTTGTAGAAGACCTAGAAAATATAGTTAAATTTCTATCTATCACCCATAAATTAATTTTTAGTTGAAATCAAAATTTATCCCCAAACCTTTATAAATTATAATACTACATATCATGAAAATGTTTAAAGATGAAAATCTTGATGATTCTTCACCATTAAATTTAACAAGCCTACATAATCTAAATGCAAATGGAATGACCAATAGAAAGCCACCATGGTGGTTTGAACCAATGTTGGGCAAGTTGGTATATGGTTTATCATATACCAATATGATAACTAGTTGTGTTTGCCCCCATACATGCTTGGTAAAATTTAAAATCATACATGCATGTTTAATATCTTAGGGCAATAATAAATTTTTATATCATAAAAGGCAACAACAATACAAACCAATTAATCAATTAAAAATTAATTTCATTATGATTTTTATTATTAAATCTTCATCAAAGCTTTATTGAAGTTTTAAAATAACATCTATCTATATATATTTATTTTAAAATTCATGTGTTTTATTTTAATCAATTCTTGCATAATATTTCAAATCATTTTTTTAAGAATCTCATTTTGATAGGATTGAAAGGAATTGAAGTTAATTATTTGCAAAAAAAATTTCATTTTAAAAATTAGTCATATGATTTCTTTTGTACATTTCATAGTGATATGAAACCTTGTGATACAAAAAGGCAAGTGACAACCCAATTTTTTTTTGACATAGAGGCATGATTAAATTAGTTACCCAACATTCATATTTTGAGAAGAAACCCAACAAGTAGATGGGTAGATTTCAAAACAACCCATCAATTGGATGGGTGCACCCAAATCTACACATGCATGTCCATTAACTCAGGGCAATTTTAAATAAAAGTTTCCAAGAAAATTTATTTCCAAATACAATATATTTGACATTTGTCAATAATAATAGATAATATTACTAATTGAACTTTGATATTAGTGTTGTGCAGTTATTTGATTTAAAAAATAGTTGATAGTTTTGGTTTCCTTTCAAATTTCAAAATAAAGAATCACCAATTTGGGTTTTTTGAGAAAAAAAATCAGAATCAAAGAATCATTGGTTATGGTTAATTTAGAAACATCAAAGAATCAACAATTTTCATGAAAGAATTGGCAAAGAATTGGTGGTTAGAAATGTGATTTTTTGAAATTTGAAAAAGTTTGACAATCAAGGTTTTATATGGAAACCAAGTTTTTTTATTTTGTCACCCTCTTTAGGTAAGTGGGCATATACTTGGGTTAATAATTGACAAGTATCTATAGAAGATTCTAAAATTTGCACAACACTATTTCATACCCACCTAATTGAAATACAATAAATTCCCTTTATAATCACTCCCTTGGTGATCATTTTTTTTTGTGACATTAATGAATTGTGATTCAAACATGTATAATCATATTCCATACAAACATTCACAAGATTGTGACTATGGAAAAAACTCTTGCAAAATAGGCCTTTCATGTTAAAATAAAGGTGTAAATTGTTTAAATTTCTTACATGGGTTATTCTAAGTTCTACTATGCATTATTAGACTTGAAAAAGGTTGTGATTTCTCCCTATTTTAATGTGATGATCTATACTGAGTTTGAGTTTCTTGTGTATGTTGTCAACTAGATTTTTTTTAATTGAATTTTTTTGCTTTCTTGATAAGCTTGCATATCTTTTGCTTGTTTGCAATAGAAAGTTGTCTTTTCCTTTTCTCTTCAATTGGATTCATTGTTGTTAGTTTGCACAACATGAACACAAAGCAACACTAACATTGCCAAAGGAATTACAATTTACAAAACCCTAATATTTGCCCTAGATCTTTGTACATTATAATCACATTTACAAAAAAAAGCTTTGCAAATGTTTTGTGATACTACTAATGAGTGTGATGATGACTCAAAAAAATGTTGTTTCTTACCAAAATGGATGGTTGCCAAAAAAATGTGTGACACAAACAAAAATGTGACTAAAATGTGTGTGATTATAAAGTGGGTTTACTACATCAATCTCACGATCTTCATAGTAAAAAATTAATGTAATATCTGTGATCCTAGTACTTGTAACATATTATATACTAGCCAACAAGCTACCATAGTACATACTAAGAGGCAACTTTAATACATGTCTATTAAATAATCAATTATTTTTGAAAATTTTCATGTTTAAAGTTTTAAAATTCCTTGAAATTCCAAAAAAAAATCTATTTTCCTACACAAAATTGTGTGTGTAATAATATAATTAGCATCAAAGTTGTGAAAGGTACTAGTGCATATATTTGCCCAACACTTGTCGAAACCAATTCTTTTCTAGGTTTTGTTAAAAATAACATCAATTCCCAAACAAAAAATCTAAGCTTGCAAAAGGACTTTTCTGCAAGCCTAACTACATCCATTCAACAAAAGGTTAATATTAAACAAATGGATGAAGTTCATTGAAGAATTGAAGAATAGGGTTATTTGGGGAAGTGTGATTTCTTGTTGGCTGGTCACCTACCTTACCTCGTCCATAACCTGTGAAATGTCTATCAAATGGATGAAGTTTATGTGAAGAATAGATGATCATCCAATATAAGGGTTTAGTATGTAGGGTTTGGGTTATTTGGGGGAGTGCCATTTCTTCACCTAGTCCATAACTTGTTAAATGTCCAACAAATGGATGAAGTTTATGTGCAGAATAGATGATGATCCAAGATAAGGGTTTAGGCTTTAACAAATGGATGAAGTTTATGTGAAGAATGGATGATGATCCAAGATAAGGGTTTAGGGTTTAAGGTTATTTGGTGACCTGCCATTTCTTGTGTGAATGTGCGCATTTTCTTCGTGTGCGATTGTGTGCATTTTCTCTTGCGATTTCGCGTCGTGCGCTTTTGGGGATCAGAATTTGGGTAGTTCCGCAAGCGAGGATCGCACCAGATTACCCCATCTCTGCATCGATCAAAAAGCTGCGCGCTGGAGAATCGTGAAAAACATGGCAGGCAGCGTGGTCAGGTTGGGTGCACATTCCTGCTCACCATCATCACTTCAGGTGGCCATTTTCTTCCCCTCGCACTCTTGTTGGGTTTGTGTTGTCGAGTCTTTTCAGTTCCGAAAACCTTGATCAGCAGGAACTTCTTATTGGGTTCATAGCAATTTGTGTTTTGTGTGTGTGTCCAGTTGCGAAGAACATCTCGAATTTGCAGGACGTTGCGGGATTGGGTTATAGTCTGATGCAGTCTTTCGTCTATGGATAGCTTGTTTGCAGGAGGTGAAAAATTGGCCTAAATTTTTTTTGTCGGGTTTTTCGGGTTTTTAGGTTTGCAGTGATAGCTGGAAACGATGGCGAGTTGCAGCATCCCTGGCCCCATTTCGGCAAAACAGGAGTGGAAATCAGCTTGCTGTTTATGGAGCACTCTGGGAACATCCGAGCAGAAAGTGGGCAGCTCATGAGTTGAAGCGAGTTTCTAGGTTAAGATCAGCAATGAAATCCCTTGCTGTTGGCAATGACAAAGCACCTGTGGAAGACTTGGACTTCGTTGAGCGTGACAATGTACTCATCTTGCACTCTCAGATCTAAGGGTTTAGGGTTTTAAGATTCTAGGGTCTAAGGTTTAAGGTTTAAGGTTTAACATTTTAGGTTTAAGGTTTGAATGATACAATTTGTATGTGACAGTATATGTGCAGTGCTCTGTTCTGCATTGTATTCAAGGGTTTCTTTGTGTGCAACCTGTGGCTTTGATGCATGTAGGAAGGAGAGGGTGTGGATGATGCACAACAAGGGAATGATCCTGATCAACAAAAAGGTAGGTTTGCACTTTTCTTAATTTTGACCAGTATGTTTGTTTTTGCATTTGTTTCAAGTCCATGTTTTTGCTCTTAAGGGTAAAAGAATATGTAGGAGCTGTTGAATGATTCCCCTTTTTAAGAGAAACCTTTTACTTGTGCTCTATGTAGGTGGGTTGGAGCAATGGTGGCGAAAATTCATGGCAAGCAGGACAATTCAAAGAGCAGAGTAAATGTCTTTGAGACATTGTCCGGATCTCTGTGTCGGCAGGGACCTTGTATTCCATCTCATCTGGTTTTCATCTGCATTACTAAGACCACTTTCTATCCCCTCTTTGTGTGCACACTTTGACACACTGGCCAAGGCTTTCTGGTATGGCAGTTTACAGGGGCCAGAATTCATAACAGAAATTGGGAATTGATTCATCACTCACTCCTTTGTATAATTGTTTTAAGTTTGTAACCACATGTAATCTGTACTTGCACATTTCACACCAGTTTTGATTGGTGGTGGTCAGGTTCACAAACAAGCTAAAGCAATATGGAGTTGCAGGGATGCTGTCATATGGGCTTCTGAATACTGTTTACTATCTCGGAGCCTTCCTGTTTGTTTGGTACATTCTGCAAACTGTTCTTTCTGCCATGTCTCTCAATGGGTTTCTCAATTGAATTGTAGTTGCATGAACAACTTGCACATTTGGTGGTGCTCATGGTGCTTTTAATCTATCTTTCATTTGATTGCTGGGAGAGGGAGGGAAGAAACCTTGAACAATGATTATCCTGCAACACCCTTCCTTGGTCCACCCACACAAGTGTGGTGGGTTGGCTACTGGAGCATGAATTCAAGCTTTAAACCACTGTGTGAGCTTGATGATAAGCAAGGTGTAACTCAAGTGTTGTTCTCATGGCATCTGTGCAGGTTCTATGTGGCACCTTCACCAGGTGGACTTGGCTTTGTGCCAGCTGCTGAAAGGTTATTTATCTTGCTGGGTCTCAATTCTGAGGGTGAATTTTTTGCTCCAAGGTTCTGCATGTTTAAAGAGTGAATAATATGGAAGTTGGTCCTATACTTCCCCTCTCTTAAGAAGCCACCTCTTTTGTAATGTTGAACAGGATTGGGGGCATAAGCTGATGCATAAATTAAATGCAATCTGAGCTAGATTTCTCATTTAATGTGTGCCTCTTGTTGCAGGTTCTTGAAATTGATTGCAATGGTGTGGGCTGGGAGTCAGGTGACAAAGGTACTACGTGGTCTGGGGTATGTGAACTTTTCTACATTCTTCTAATTGTCCAGATGAATGGGTAAACCAGGATAGAAGGTGTGCCAGTGAAGTTTAACATAGTAATACATTTTTTTTCCTTCTGCCATGGAATGTCTGCCCAGATTCTGCATTGCAAGAGAGGGAGATATTGAGGGGAAACCCTAAAAAACCCTAGTGGCAAACAGGCTGTATCCTTTGGGAAGGAGTCCTATATGAGTTTACACAAAATGGGAAAGGCTTATGGATGCCTTGGTGTATTGTTCATCCTGCAGGGCTTTGGCATTAGCACCGCTGGTTGACAAGGGCTTGATATGGTTCACAAATCGCTTCAGATTTGCATCAAGAGGCAAGGTAATCTTTTGTTTTGGCTTAAAAAAATATTGATTTTGTGACTGTTGCCATGACATGAACTCTCTGGCGAGCTCTCTTTCCACAAGCTACCAAAACTTGATCTTGTGTTCAGGAATATGCAAAATTCAGGTATGCAAAGCTATGTAAAGCTTGAATGATAGAGTGGCAAGGTGTTTGTGTGTGGCCCTTTATCATCCTGACTTTGTGTTGTCTGTGCAACAGGCATTTGGATTTTTGGTTGGCATTGCTGTATTGCTGGCGATTGCAGTTTTCTTTGTCATTACAATATTGTGGGCTTGAGGTTACCTCCTTGAATTGATGGCACCTCCCACAGTGAGCACACTTTTCAATTGGAGTGGCCAGAGCATGGTAAGATTCAATGGGAAGCTACAAGCTACCCATGAGGATGATGTACAATCTGCAGGTGGCACACTTCCTTCCTGCTGTAGCATACAACTCCAAAGTCATTATCATAACTTTCAGTGCAGTCTCTGCACGTGATCAACTTCTATGTATGATATGTTTGGCCCCACTGTATGAGCAAGAGGCCCTGCCATACTGGTCTATCTTGTTCAGTACACCATGTAATGCCACAGCAGTAGGGCATTACACCCCAGACCTCGGGGTCTGCATTTAGTTGACAAGGTGTAATGTCCTGGTGTGTGGGCATTACCCTTCACAAAAACACACCTCCTAGCCCTCTCTATGTGAATGGACCTTATGGAATATATCAACAGGGAATGTGATAAGCCGTTTGGGCAAGTGGCATTCTGTGAGGTGGCAAGGGGTCTGCTAATGCCTCGTTTTTGGAATCCTCCACCTTGGGGCCTTAGAGCATCTCCATCAGTGGCACTGTCCACCAAAATCTGGATGAAGCTCTGCCAGAATGTGGTGCTTTTGAGCCAGTGTTTGGGGTTGGATTTCTAAATGGTTGCATTATTCCATGGCTGAAAGAGCCACAGGAAGCCAAAATGACTGCTCTTCACTCGGTCAGTTTGCCTTGGATGCTGCATTTAAACACTGTCTGACCTCCTTATGGGGTCCTGGTTTTATGGTGATGGGTGGGGAGGGGAAAACAATCAGTGAATTGGGTTTAGGGTTAAACCATCAATTCCTTGGATGTGATGAACATGGATAGAGGAGCAAATGGTGCCTGCTGCTGGAGAATGCTCTAACCAGCCATAAAACTGTGTGTTCATTGTCAGTTCTTTCACGAAAACCCTTGGTTTTTGAAATGGCTGGGACTGTTGGTTCTTTGATCCTTATTTTTTTTGAAAAAGTTTGCTAGTGACTTAGTTTTGCTGATGCTGAAATAATTTAAAAACCAGAATTGGTTGTCCTTTGTAAATCCAACTAAATAGCTGCACAACAATACATTTTTACCCTTCATCAGGTGCAGCATCTGTGAAAAGTGAAACCAGCAGACTGCCACCAATCCAAATTAGGATTAGGGGAAAAAGCTCTTCAAAAGTACTGAAAATAAGACTGACCCAAAATTGGGTACAAAGCGAGAAAGGACAATAAAAGCCCTTTGTTATTCAATGCACTGCAGATCCAGATTGTACCTACTATAAGAGATGCAGGTTTTTTCAAACACCCAGGCTGCCTGGTGTGTATCTGTGCGGCCCTTTCAACTTTCAACCCTCTCTCTGGTTCTTGAAAATCCTTTTAGGGCTCCTCTCCAGATTGTCTGCAACTAACTCTGCCCTTCCACAATCTCAAGTTCGAGAATCCAGCCATTCACTTTTTGACTGTATGGAACAAGTTTTTTGTAACTGTTCCATTAGGTGGTAAGGGGTTCTTTCTAGGCCCTGTTTCAAGGCTCATGAAGTGCTGGAACCGAGCACTTGTTTGTTTGTTTGTGTGTGTGTGTGTGTGTGTGTGTGTGTGTGTGTTTTTTTTTTCTTCAGAAGGAACCATTTGATTGGCTCATCACCAATATTTTTGGAGCAAAGGGCACTCTCCAACATAGAAGCCTAAAATAGAAGAAGCATACTTTGTCCTACTTCCCTTGGGTATGGTATGAGGCAGGTATTATGACCTCATGTCCCTACCAGGCAGGGTACTGGTATGAGCCTTGCTTGCTATTTGCCTCAGGTCATACCCATACCTCTCTGCTCAATTCTTGGATACCATGACCAGCCAGTCCCAGTCTAGATACCAGGGTTTCAGCCTGGTACCCGCTCAACACTGGCTCAAACTTCAAACCCCAGTGGTCCAAACTTCGAAACCAGCCACCAGCAATTTGTAGCCCCTTAAGTAAAGCAAGGGACGAAAGGGAAGAGTGTGGGCGGGAGAAGGGGGCGGGGGAAGATTGTCATTGTCCTTGTCCTTGATGCTCTGGTATGGTATGAGCACTTATAAGTGTGGTACGCTAACTGAATCGGAAGAAACCCCCCCCCTCCCCCCACCCCGCCCAAAAAAAAAGAATGGAAGAAGAAGATTCAATAGGAAAGAAAATTCAATTGGCAAGCATTTATTGGCTCTGTCCTGTCCCTTTAGGGTACAGATATTGTGATGTGCATCAAGAAAGAAATGGGCCAAAGTTTGGTATTCCTACATTCTAGGGTCATGTGAAGTCCACAATAGAAACACGTCCGGCATAAGCGATGCACTTGGGCTTCACCGTCTGTGTTTCCAATTTAGTTTGTTGAACATTTATCATTCTTATGGATGTCATTTAACGCGGGCAGAGCCATTCTGTGACAAGTCGTCACTTGTTGTTGTAAGAAGTATTGGAGCGCTGCTACTGCTGCCTGCTGCTGCTGCTGCTACTCCTCCTCCACCTCCCGCGCCAAGCCAAAAACCATGTCTCCTGGAACGCAAAACGAGAAGATCAAGGACTTGAACAAGACACGGGAGAAGTGTTCGAGGAGGAGACTAGGTTTAAGGTATTTCTCTTGCCGTTGTTTCTATTTGTTATTGCTGTGTTAAGTATTGTCGTGTTTTTTTTGTTTTTGTTGCCTCATGAACAAACTTCTCTTTTAATGCTGTGAACGGCATTTTCTCCCACATGTGCGAGTGCGGGAAGCATTAGGCTTTTTTCTTTTATTATTATTATTATTATTATTATTATTCTTACTGCTGTGTAAGTATTGTCTTGTTTTTGTTTTCTTGCTCCAGGAACTTCTTCTTGTTTAATGCTGTGAATCTGCTTTTGTCAATTGTAGAGGACGATCTTCTCGAAGGATGAGAAGTAACTAGGAGGCTTGAGAGATCACGGGAGGAAAAATGATGGAGAAGCGGAAGAAGTGATCTGTTTAGGAAGCCCTGTTGTTGTGGCCTAGGAGGTTGTTGCGGAACAGTTGTGAGTGCTGCGGAGGTCGTAGCAGGAGGCTCGGCAATGCGCAGATCAGCTCAATCTCCACGGCTCAACTTCTTCGGCATTGGAATTACTGACACATACGACGAGCATCATCATGACATCTGGTACGTCTAGATAGATGATGCCACCACCGGCTGCTGCGGCCCTGCCAATGGTTTGGTAGTTTCCTTTGCATCCTTTGATCAGCGCTCTAGTGGCAACTTGATAACATGTTCTAAGGCATTTGGAGCAAAACTGAACAGGAGAGTTTGCGGTTGTAGTTTCCTTTCTCAATGTTAGCAATGCATGGAAAGTGATGTTACCTGATGTGAGGTGGAACAAGTTTACAGAAAACATGAAAGAAATGCCTTTGATGGTAATACCTAGTTCCCTGCACTCACTGTTGTTGAGTGGGCAATTTCAAGGATGGCGATCCAAATCAGGGGGAGGAGCATCAACATCCAAAACTGGAGAAGGGCAGAGACTGAAGAATAGTGGAGGAGGGAGTTCGAGAAAAGTTGCTTCAGGTCTGAAACCATTGTAATCCCATTCTGTCTGACTTTTATGGATCTCTACATCTCTGCTGCCTTCTCCATCATGCCAAAAGTTTTTCACTTGGTGCAAGGACGTAGGAAGGAATCCACAGCACAGAATCCACAAATGTTTTTGCATCTTTGGATATCCTGTTGTCCCACAATGCCTTTCTGACTGGTTTCTTTGCAAAGGTAGTCCTGAAGAGTTCCTCACTACCTTTCATACAACGTCACAGTAGAGCTTGAAAGAAACAGGTGGACCTGTGAAATAACAGTAGATTGTCCCTTGTTTCATGATAGGAGCCACTCACCTGCAAATTAGACAACAATTCTTAAGCTGTAAGCGAGGAATGAAGAGAAAAAAATATTACTTTCATGATAGAAGGTGTGAGATTGCTTCTGTCTGAGAGTTGAGGGTGGAGACCAAGGTGATCTAGATGCAGATTGTCACTGGCTTGCATGTATATACTCATACTCTCCTTTCCAGACCAAGAAATATGTAGACCAAGAAAATATTCAGCTGTGGGTGTGAGGAGGAGAAATTGTGGTGTACTTCACACATTCCCTGTGATGTGTCCTGGTGTTGCAGGCATTTTCTTACACATTGTGATATTTATGCTGCAGAGGGATTGAAGGAGTTTTGCCAGCACTTTGTCAGCAGTGATGCCTTCTTTGTTGAAATCCAGGAATGGTTGCAGTACAATCTTGAAAATCTCCCCTTAGGGAGCTCAAAGTTTTGCTCTCCATTCCAACTAGATGAGCTCCGCTTGCTTGACTATGCGATTGAAGGAGTGCCCTTTCAACTCCTGTTTCGAATGCCTTCCCCTCATTCTATCGCATCCCCTTCTGGTGAGTATGCTTAAGCTGCATGCAGCAGAAGAATTGCACTTAGTTCATCAGCCATCCAAAAGCAAGAACAGACATTCTCATTTGTATGCAAGCTGGAGTTATGGCAGGAACAAAATATTCTGCCCTCCCAGACAACCACTTCACCAAACTTACATCTGATTTCCCTTACTAGAATCTGGAACAGAATACAGTCCCCTTTGGTGAATTTGCAGTTGGCTGGACCTTATTCTGCTATTCATATTTGTGCAAAATGGATTTTTGTGTAGCAGAGGCAGATAGATATCTTGCAGTGAAGGACTTTGTTCATGCTGGTGCCCAACGCTTGTGGGAGATTTTCTGGGCTGCCTCTGCTGACTTGAAGTCCATGCCACTCCATGTGAAGGGCCCAAAGGTTTCTACCTTGTCTTCTAAATAGTGGGCTTAGGTGTGCTGACAGTCCACATGTCACTACAGTTCCTCCCATGGAGTCATTTGTGAACTTGTTTCATACTTCCATGTTTCGTGAGTGTTTGATTTACACACGACATGAATGTATGTCAGGAAGTAGCTCTTGCCAGCAATGGTTAACTCTTGTGCAAACTGTTAATCATAATGTGCTGGATAGGAATGCAGATCATAGCATAATATAGTTATGTGATATGTGTATATGATTACCCCAAGCACCATTTGCAAAGTGGGTGAACTTTTGATGGCTCAATGTTGCAATAAAAATTGGGGACCCTTGGATTTGACAGGTTTCCATGATGGAAAATGCAAGCTCAAAGATGAATGCAACCACAATTCCTGGAATTGCTCTGGTCAGAAAGGATGGTAGAAAGCAGGGTTCTATGCCATGGGAAAATGTTGTCACCTTTGTGGAGGTTCAAGAGGATATGGCGGGGGCATTTTCACAAGGAGATGACACTGTACCTGGCTTAGAAATTGTAGGGCATGCACTTTTTCATGGATTTCAAATGCTGTCATCACGGTTTTTGGCTGAAGGAAGCCAAGTGGTACATAATGATATTGATATAGCATACATTTTGTGTATGGATTCACAGAAGGGTGGAGTGGTAAGGCTGAAAGGAGATATCACGAAATTGGAGACCATAACAGACAATGTTTACATTAGTGCAGCAGAATGGTTTCAGGAGCATGTGGAAATTGCTGTTTCTCCAGTTGATCAAGTGTGGAACCGATTTGGCAATGCAAATTGGGGTGACCTTGGTGCACTGCAGCTCCTTTTAGCCTTGTTTTATTCAATTGAACAATGTCAGGGCCCACCCAAGAAATCTATGGCAGACATGGCAGCTGAATTCAGTGCCCAATTGCAGCAAAGACGAATGGAGCGTGACATTGTTGAAGACCAAGAAAGGGGGGATGCACCATCCCTCCTTAGGCATTCCCATGGTCAGGAATTAGAGATTGAGGAGGAAGAGCAGGTCAGAATCTAATCCCTTCCCGTCTTGCTTTAACCTACATGTTGAGCAACGGTCTGTTATTGGTGCTCCTGATGGAAATACAAGATCTTTGGAGATTGTGGTCATCTGCTGTGAACATAAGGGTTTAAAAGATGTCAGAAACCCTAAATGAAGTGCCTGCTTGGGTGGTATGATAGGTCGTGAAGTCCAAGCGTGGTGCGGTTGCACGAACAATGCACCTTGAGCGTGGAACAATCTTATGGTTGGAGGATGCCCAATGGCAACAGGGGTTTCAGATTCATGAGCAACTTGGGGGCATGCAGCAGTCAGTGTATGTTGCTGTCTCACTTGATGATGTGGGAAAGCTTCTTGCTGTCAATGTTGGTGCTCACCCTTCACAGCTGGAGCCCTCTTGGCAGGACATGAGCATGTGGTATCAGGTTAGTCCCTACTGTGTGTTCTGCTTTTCAAGTTACAATCCACATCTGTGAGTGCAAGGGTCTGCAATACAAGATTCATACAACTTCTGATGCTTTGAAGCATCTGAAACTATTTACATGACAAATTGTAATGACTGTACCAGGTGCAAAGACAGACACGTGTGTTGAATATAATGAAACAGCGGGGCGTCTTCAGCAGGTTTCTGCCACAGATAGCAGGGTCTGGTAGAGTTATGCACCCAGGGCCATGCTTGAAGGAATCCCCCACAGGCCGCTGTGACCATCCTTGGTGTGGCACACCTGTGTTAGTGACATACCCTGTTGGTCAGACACTTGCTTCAGTGGTTGAAACGGAAGGCTGGATTTCTGCAGATGAAGCACTTCGCTGCTGCCATGACTGCTTGTCTGCTTTGCGCAGTGCAGTCTCAGTCGGGATCCAACATGGGGACATTAACACTGAGCATGTCATGCGGGTTGCAGCAGCTGATGACGAGTATTATTATGTTCTGACAGATTGGGGGCATGCTGTATTGGAAGAAAGAGACAGCCCTTCTATTTCTCCAAAATTTTCTTCCACATCTGCCCTTCAAGAGGGAAGGCTTTGTCCTGCATCTGATGCAGAGAGCTTGGTGTACCTCCTCTTTTTTGTATGTGGGGGTACTATTCCTGAGTTTAACAGCATGGAGGCAGCCTTGCACTGGAGGGACAGAGTCTGGTCCCGAAGAGCGATCCAGCAGCAACTAGGGAAGGTATCTGCTGTCTTGAAAGCATTTGCTGATTATATAGATAGTCTCTGTAGCACACCATATCCAGTTGATTATGACATCTGGTTGCGGCGGTTAAATCAAGCCTTGACTCAAGGAGACCCAAGGCGAATGAATGATCTGTCATTTGGACGCTCGGATTTTGTGATTGGGTCTTCAGCAACATCAGCACCTTCTGTTAACTGAGGAAATAGAGAATAAGTACACAACCCATAGGGTGAATTGCAGAATCAGATTCAAAGTTTGCAACAACCTTGGTGTGTTTGAATCATCAGCATGGTATAATTTTTCAGTCTCAAGCTAAGCAATTGCAAGGCCCCCTGCAGCACTGGATTGGCATAAGAGAGGGCTTTCAACTTGGTGAGTACATAGCATCATTGCGTCCACCATATTGCAGGAAGAATTCTTTTGATTTTGCACGCTGTATAATCAATTCCTCAAACCCCTGACATGTCCTGTTTTGCAATCAGGGTTTCAGTGTACTAAGTTGACATTTGGTTTCAGAACCTTGTAAGCCTCCATTTGTTCTGACAGTGTTCCTGTGTCCAGGATGGGTGGAAGGGACAAGGAGATGTGGCACCCATCAGAAAGCCAAACTTCTGCATTCAGTGGAGGTATGTTCACAGATCGAAACAACTACCCTTGTCAGTAGGACAAAGGTAGAATCCACTTAGGTCATCCTCACACCCGTCATTGGAATTTCCTTTATTGAACCAGTTCCATGATATTGCTCTTCTCAGAGAGGAACATAGCTCATGTTTTCACTTATCTAATGTAGCAATGGACTACTTTGAAATAAGGTCCACCAGCTGACAGGACAGGAAACCCAGATTGAATGAAACAATTGTATTCGAAGTGAAGCCTTCTATTTTGAAGAGCAAGATAGTTGTGTCAAATCTGTGTCCAGTGGTCTGTTGTCTGTACTGTGTATCCAGCAACTGTAAGCATGATTTTCACAGTTTTGGTCCATTTGTTCTTCTAAGGTGCCATGAGCATAAAGGATTGCATTATATTATCATGAACTGCAATTTCAATCCCAGACCATTTGTTTTTAGGTTGGATTGCATTATGTGAGTATTGGGTAATAACAATTTCAACACCCAACTCTTTGTTAGTTTTAAAATTTTGGGTTACGGTTATCATTATGGACCTCTTGTATTTTACTCCTTGATTAGCTCTGTCAGTAAGGGAGAGAATAGGGAATGTAGTTTTCATTTGGTCACACTTTTTGAGGAATGTTCACTGCGTGTTAGCTGCTTACAGTTTCTACTTTGGGCCTGTGAATGACTTCACTGTAGCTGTAGAGGCCTAAAATGGGTTTCACACTATTGAAATGCTATCCTTTCCTTCATCCAAAATTAAGTGCACAGGCCATTTTTACTGATGTAGGTGAAATAAATGTGTCATTTATAGTGGTACCTTTAAATATGTGCATCGTTTTTCATTGCCACAGCTTTTTTGCAGAAGCTCAATATCAGGCCCCTCTATTGAATCTAATTATCTGAACTAATTGTAAAAACATGACGAACATTTCAAATGTGTTTGAAAATTTATCAATCCATTAAAGTTGATGTGCAGAAATCTGGATAGAAAACAATAGAAGTATAAGTAGAAAAAAGCTCTGTTTTACAACTGTGACAGTGCTGAGAAAACGCAGGAGAACACAACTACGAACAAAAAACATTGTCAGACAACATTTGTTGAAGCGGATGGGCATTGACACATAGAGTCCATAAACAACCCATGAGCTTAGGTTTGCAAATGCAAGTCAGTTCTATTTTCCTGGCAGATGTTTCTACCATTTGGTGCAAAGCTCTTTCCATAAAGCTATTCAGCTACTAGGCAAATGACCCACTGACGCAATGCTGTGCTGTGTTGCCATGTTGTGCTGATGTCCCTCTTCTGAAAATAGTATCTATTCTTAAAAAAACCTCCTTGAGTGTAGTTGAAGTCATCAAGCTCCCGTTTTAGCATCAAGTCTTTTAGCTGACTTCTACTACCTCTTTTTAAGGCATTGACAATGGTGCCTTACCTTGCATAATTAGTCGAGAGCCCAAAATGCACTTACACAAACTTTCTCTACACAACAACAGCAATCTAGATTAGCTTATGGAAAATTTTCATGTTTCCTTACAAGAAACCTCCTGCTCCAAGCTCACTTCTGAATTGCACCTTCTTGTAAGGCGCCCTAAAAATTACACTATTGCATGTCCACCAAGGTCATTATAGTTGTTGGGGATCCTTGATTTTTTTGAACTTCATTTTGTCTAGGCCTTTTTATTCCTTGTCCAGTGTATAACCCTAATCTTTCTTTTGCTTAATTGCATTTCTAGTGGCTTCTCTCAGATTTTCTTGGATTTTTTTTATAGCAATCAATCACCCATGGTTTCAAAAAGGGCTTGGTTTCACCACAACTGACATAATGGTTTAAACCTTCAAAGTGCTATTGTGGGTGGAGGGTTTTTTGGCAGTCTCATAGATATGCTGCTGAAGGTCAACACGCCTTACTGAAAGGCTACAGGCATTTTCTCTCACAATTCCAAATACTATACTGCAGAAGGATTGAAGCAGTTCTTCCAGCAATTTGTGAGCTGTGATTCCTTCCTAGCTGAGATCTGGGCTAGATGGTTACAAGACAATCTTCAGAAGCTTCCCTCAGGGAGTTTCAAATTTTCTCCTCCCTTCCAACTCAGATGACAGATCCGCTTGCTGGAATTATGCAGTGGAAGGTGTGCCCTTTCAACTTCTATTCCAGATGCCTTCTCCAAACTTGGTGGCCATCCCCTTCTGGTGAGAGTATGCAGCAGGCAGAACCTGAGCCCAGAAAAAGACTCATATGGATCTTATGTTGTTGAAGAGTGGTAGTCAATTTCCCCACGTCCTCAATAATTCTAAGAGGAACTTGGGGCAGGCCCACAGGTGGTAAAAAGCATGTATCCAATCCTGGGTCCTCACTCTTCTTGGAAATGGTGATAGAGGGCCGGATCATGTGTTATGGGGACATGTACTCCAGATCTATTGAAGATCATGATGATTTGACAGGAGACATTTTCATGAGGTGATGTGAGACAGCACCTGGATTTGAAATTGTAGGAATGGGCCCCTTTTTCATGGGTTGCAATTGCTATCATCATGGGTAATATTGAGTGAGAGAGACCAAGTAATATGCCACTGTGCCAACACAGCCTATGTTTTGGGTATGGATTCATGGAAAGATTGAGTGGTGAAGCTCTAAAACCAGATATTGCTGCTAGTCTGGAGATGGACACAGATGATGTCTATGTTGCTGCCATAACATGGACTTGAGAGCATGTGACCATTGCTGTGTCTCCAATTTATTATGTGTGGAAATCAAATTGGCAATACCAACTGGGTGGGGAGGCCTTGGTGCACTGCAGCTCCCCTTAGCCCTATTTTACTTGAACAACACTTGAAGGGAAGCTCCCGCAGGCTGCTGTAACCATCCTTGGTGTGGGACACCTCTGTTAGTGTCAAATCCTGTGGGCCTAACACTGGACTCAGTTGTGGAAGGTGAAGGCTGGATCTCTGCAGATGAAGCACTCCACTGCTGCTATGGCTGTCCGTCTGCATTGCAGAGTGCAGTTTCAGTTGGGATCCAACATCGCGACATAAACTCAGAACATGTAATGTGGGTTACAGGGGACAATGTCATGAGCATTACTATGTGCTGACAGACTGGGGACATGCTGTGTTGGAAGACAAATACAATAGTTACCTTCAAAGTGCTTTTTTGGGAGTTTCTCATTGATTCATTGATTCCAGAATTTTGTAGACCTTTCTAATGTTCTATTCTTAAATTGTTGCTGTCTTCGGGATGGTATGAAAGATTGGAGCAACAGCCAAGAACCAAGTTTTGTGAGTGGCAGGCAGGAATGGGTGGAAAATGGAACTGATCCAAAGTAGTCTAAAAGGTGATAGTAAAGTCACTCTTCACAAGTCTGCATTGCACCTTGTAGGTGAACACAGACTTGCTTGAGTACATTTTTTGCTGAAATGTCATTGCAATGATATAGAATGGGACTGATTGAGGATCATCATTGATGATGGTTTTTTGAAGTGCTTATGCACTCTTGCCTAGTTCCCTTTGCCAGGGACCACTTTTTTCATCTTGTGTGGTGTGAAAAACTCCTCTACAAAATTTTGGTATGGAGAATTTTGCATCCTGGACAGGTTTGGGTGGTGGTGCAAAGGCTGAGGGGAGTTGATGGGGGCCATGTGAGGACCATGGGATGAGCAATGGGGTGTGAGGGATGGGTTTCCTTTGAGATGAATGATTTGCTGTGCAATGCTTTGATTTCCCTTCGCATTTTCTTCCTAAACTGTCACAATTTAAAGAAACCAGTAGTCAAGCTCTCTTCTTACCCTTGTGCCTTTCCCAGTGGATTCATGTCATGTTGATGCCCTTGTCACCCTCTTTTGTTGTTCTCTGTTGAGGTAAGATTTGAGCCTTGACTTATAGCAATACATATTTCTTTTGGATTACTTCACCAAATTGTGGAATACTGACAGGATATCATCAGATGATGTCCAAGGGCGCAAGTGCCAAGCAACATATATGTCCACCTGTTGGGCCATTTTTCTCTCTGTCAGACAACATGACTAGAGTGGCCCTTTGTATGTAGTTTTCAATTGGACCACATTTATGGAGAAGGTTCTTGGCCTCTGGAATCAGTACTCTCTGACAGGCTTTGTGCAGAGGCCAGAGAAGTTCAAGGAGGGTGACGGTTGCAAATTTCAGTTAGTTGTGGGTCACAGTTTCTCAGCTTTGTAACTGTATTTCAATGTTAGGACCAGCAACCCAATGTTGAGTAGTGGTCCATCTGCCTGCATTTTGGGTGTGTAAGAAGATAGTTGAGGATATGGTATCCTCAAGACCCAAGCATTGCAAAAAGGAAAAAAAAGGACCATGATTTTCGTACAAGTTCCTTATCTTATGGTTGATTCATCAAGTGGATTTTGGGTGTTGTTGAATGTTCTCAAGGCTGCAACCTAGGATTTGACCCAAGATAATGACAGCATTTCCTTAAATTTCAACAGCTTGTGGGTCTGGAGTGTGTGGGTTAATAGCAGGAGTTCTTCATTAATTAGGGTTGGAGGGGGGTGGGAGGTGGGGGGTGGGGGGGTGGGTGGGGTGGGAGGAAAGGAAGGGCATGGAAGATAAATTCAAGCTTTTACAGGACTATGCAAGGCTGGAAGATGCTGTTGCTGCAGTTGAGGCTCTCACACGCAATTGCACCAGGGATGAGGAACTACGCATCGAATTTGTGCGCTCTCATCAGCTTCAGCCTCTGAAGAGAGTACGCATCCTCTGGTCTTAAAAATCCCCAATTTGCATTGTGAAGAATCCACAATTCCAGGAAATACCTTTGTGAATCCATGAGGAGAACACATCCATAAATATCATCGGTATCAGCATGAAGAAATGGTGAATTTTACAGTTATGTATCCATAAGCTCACTGCTGTGACTTGCGAAACAAAGTCTATCAAACTATCTGCCATTTGGAGTTTACAGCTCTTATCACTATGTCATGAAGCACAATTGTTGAGTATTGCATAGGTGAAAAATCTAGATCTTAACCATGCTATCTACCTCTCAGCTATGTCAACTATAAGTGCCATCATATAACATTGTTCAACCTTTTTTTTTGTAGCTACTTTGAGCCTTTTCTCATTTGTGAGGAGAGATAGCACATAGTGCATGCCTTGGAACACATTCTTTCTGGCTTTGAAAGGCTCTCTGAACTCAATATGCAGGCAGGAGGAGGAATAATGGCAGCAGGAGGAAAAAGTGGTGGCAGGGCAGACAAAGATGGCAATCCAAGTAAAGTGCTGTGGGTGGGGTTCCCTCTAGTATGCAAAGTTGATGAGGAGGAGCTTGTACGAGCGTTTGGTCCTTATGGGGAGATAGAATGTGTCAAAACATTCCCTGGTCGTACATATGCATTTGTACAGTTCAAGTCGGTTAGGGAAGCCACCTATGCGAAAGAGAATCTAGAGGGCAAGCTTTTCAGTGACCCCCGTGTCCATATCCAATACTCCAAAAGGAATTTGGAGCTTGGTGATGGTACTTATAGTGCTACCCGCATCAATGACAATGTTGCGCTACTGGCTTCTAGGTGGATGGGAGATGCCCAGAGTCGCCATATTGAGAATGGCAGAGGTGGTGACCATTTCAACAGACCCTCCGATAGTAGCCGGATGCAGATGGGTGGTTTGAGACCAGAATACCGACCCAATTCTTTTGGTCTCAGTCTGAATCCATCCCCTGTCAGCACAAGAAATTCTGGCAGAGGAGATGGACAAGTAGATTCAATGATGGGGTATCCCCAGTGTGTGTCTGGTGGCAGACCCGATGGTAGGTCATCGGTTGACAGTGGTTGGGATCTTTTAGATGAAGATCTCCAGCCACTGAAGGACACAAAACGGATTTGCCTTCATCCTAGAGAAGGGGAAGAACCATTTGGGTATGACTCAAGGTATGAGTCACATCCCCAACCTGGAAAGTTTGGTGGTGGAAATTGTAAAGGACCAGGTGGGCTGGGCAGCTATGAAAGTGCTCGACCATTGACCCTGGAAACAGCTTATGGCATGGCCTCTAGTAGGACTCAAAGAGATACAGTATCTTCTTCCAATCTTTGCTCATCAGCTGGTAGTTTGCAGACAGCAAATTTTGGTCATGGAATATATAATAAGAAACATGATGAATTTAGTGCAGACAGTGGAACAGTTACAGAGGGATGGCAGTGGCATGGCACCATTGCCAACAATGGAACACCTGTCTGTCAAGCTCGTTGTCGCCCTGTCAACAAGGGCAGTGATGTCAGCATGTAAGTGAATGCCACCCATCTTTTTTTTCTTTCAGTTCAAAAGTTGGCTCTTATTTTGGCCCCTTGTTCGTTGATGTTTAACCTTTGTGGGTGATTGGTTTGAGGCATCTATTGTTCATGTGAGATCCTCATGAACAGTTGTTGTGAATGGCAGCAGCCTAGGTGTTGTGAATTGTGCAGCGCACATTGACATTGACATGCTAGCAAAGTATGTTTTCCAGTCACGTGACTTTGGCCTGGTTTTTGTGGCTCCTGAAGGGGATCATGATATCCTGCCATATCAAGAGTTTGTGCAACATCTGCAAGAGAAGTACCAGGCGGGTGTTGCTTCACTGGCAGATGGGACAAGCCTGTTTCTTGTGCCCCCATCCAAATTCTCAGAAGACGTATTGAGGGTCCCTCACCAAAATTTTCTCCTAGGAGTTGTGTTGAAGTTGCAACATCAATCTTCAGTGGGTTGTTGCTTTCCCTTTCCACAACAGAACCAAGTGCTTCCTGTACAACAACAATTTTTCTCTCCACATCAGCACCAAAAACCCCAAGAATCTGTTTTATTTCAACATTTTGGGCAGCACATGAACCAGGACAACCACCTGCCTCTCCAGGAGCCTGTTGGGTACCAGGGAGCTTTGCAAACAACACCCACTCAAGTACAGCAGCAGCAAGCAGGGCAAGCTGCAAATGGTTCCAACAGAGAATCACTTGGAAATTCCACAAAGTTCAGATTTGCAGAATTAGCAAACATTGCTGGACTGACAACTTGTGGTCTAACACCAGAGCTCATTGCTTCTCTAACAGCCCTCCTGCCACAGCACACTGAAATGCCATCTGGTACTACTGCCTCCAACTCTGCAGTTTCACCAGTAGCTGGTGAATTGTGTATGTCCTTTGTGGGTGGTGAGATATCTCCAGGGCAACAAGCACCTTTGGTTGGGGACACAGCTATTTCTGCCACTCCAGTTCAAAATCATTCTAGGTTGGGGTATAAGCTTCCACAAAATAATCCACCTACAACCCAACCTCCCCAAGGAGGATGGCCATTGCATCAGCACACTGAGCAAGATCACCAACAAGAATCGAGTACGGATGCTATGCAGTCCAGGGTTCCCACCTATGGATCAACTTTCATGACCTCACAACATCAACTGCAATATCTGGTGCAACAACCAGAGCAACTACCACAAGCACACCAAGGTCCTCAAGTAGCACCTGCTGGCCCTCCTGTGTTAGGCTTGCCTGCTTCAGGCTCAAAATGTGCTCCTGTGCACCATGCATACTCATGGCTTCCCCAAATTCATCAGTCGGGATTTGTTGGATGCAATGGGCAACAACAGTATAATAATCTGCTGTCAGCAATTCCACGAGTTGTACAGGAGCCAACTGTTGCTGCTCCATATTTGCCAGCTGATCAGCTGGCAAAGCTGACAGCGCTGCTGACCACAAGGCACCCACAGCCGGCCCAGCAACAGCCTGCAAATCTACTACTCCAACAGCATTGTGAACAACAGTCACAGAGCCAACCCATGCCTTCATCTCTCCCAAACCAGCAAGTTTTGGTCCAACAACAAGAAGAAGCAATGATCCAATCAAATAGTCTACAGCTGCAAGAAGCTTGTAGCCATCAGTCCCAACCTTCAAACTATCAACAGTTTGTGCAGTCACAATGGGGTCAGGGCAGCCATTCTCGGCATCTGCAATCACCGCTGCTCTCACAGCCCTTCTCAGAGCTGCAGTCACAAGCTTTGGCACAGGAAGAGGAGAATCCAAGAGTCCTCCTGAACTCTCAAGGTAGCAGCTGGGACCTCGAAACCTCTTTGGGGAACAATGCATCCGATGGTTCAGAGCACCAAGGTGGACATGAGTCCAATGCACAGCAGAGGCGGTTTGAAGCCACACTGCAGCTTGCAGCTGCACTCTTGCAGCAAATGCAGCAGCAGCAGCAACAGCAGCAAGGGAAGCTCCCAGTTGATGCTGAACAGTTATGATACATGGGCTATTATACCAATAGTTTCTCTGCTAAGGTATGTCTTTTCTCTAGTTTCCTTCCCTCTATGTCTGGTATAGCAATAAGGGCATACAAACTTGGTAGATTGGAGAGTCATGCATAAGGCCTTGATGTGCACCTGACAATCGTCTTTCATGTCTATGACGACAGGTGCCTTTCTATGGGAAGTCTTCAGTAATTTGAAACCCATGTATACATACTTCACAAATTGAGAGTTCCAGCCAACCTGAGACAATGTGGCTCTGGCCAACAGTCTGCACATGCATCCGATTACATACTGCACAAGCAGGGCACAAATGACACAAGACCCATCATGGGGCGAACACTTTTGAGTACACGGATTCTGTAATTTGCATGGTCTGACCATATCTGGGTCCTATATCATGAAATGAGCTGAGAAAGATGAGTTGTTAGATTTAAAGGGAGAGGATCTTTGAGACTGACTCATTGAAAGGGATACGTGAGTTGGGGACTTCAAACCCTCATGTATGCCACACTTCAAATGCATGCAGAGACTGTTGCTGAGGCATACCTATCAATCCCTATGGAGGTGACAATCAATTACTCTTCCTATACTTTGATCTTTGCTAGACAAAAACCCTAAACCCCAGAGACATAAACTAGAAAGTGTGCCAAACTTGTAAGAGCTGCTTCAAATACAATCAGCTTTTTTAAGCCACTGTTGGTTGTTTGTTCAGTATGTCCACAACTATATTTCCTACAGGACACAGATTTTTTTATATGATGTTTTAACCTGAAAATTTGGGCCAATTATTATATACTTATGCACACCCACTGTTGGGAGCTGATAACGTCAGTGGGTTGTCATGGCCACTTGTGACTGCTATTTGTGATGAAGGTGATGGTCTGACACTTTGTGAGATATTTCTCATAAGGTTACGACTGCACTCTTTTCATGTTACCTTATAAATTGTTGTGGAGATTTCTCTGCAATTTCATGAATGTAGAGAGGTGTATGCTGTGTAAATTTTCCCTCGAACCCCTTGTGAAGTAAACAGAAAAACAAACAAAATTCTTGCAATCAGTCAACATGCTGCATAATGAATCTTGTTGGCAGGAATATAATAAGATCAGGAAGGCATTCCCGACCCCAGTTTAAATACCCCTCTGGAAACAGCACATTATCAAGACAAAAGTCTCATAGGAGTAGTTAGTCTGAGAGTTGGATCAAGGTGGGTGACCTACCCTCTGGAAGCAAACCAGACTCTTGAGAATGCAAACCCAAAGGATGGAACACAAACCCATTTGGCAACCGCTGGAAAGGACACTTTGCCTCAAAGTTCACTCCTCAAAAGAGCTACACCGAGATTATGACACTTGGTTGATAATCTGCCTCTTTCCTACTGAATTCCTGTTGAATCGATTTTTCCAGAAGAAAATCATTATTGACAAAACAAATACCAGCCAACAAACCAAAACTCCACCCAATAACTTAAATTGCTTGGGGTTGGATGATCCATATTTTCAACTTCAAACTTGAAATTTCACAATAATTCCCCAAGCACTCCAAGGATTTACACTACCCCAACAAACACGGGATTGTTATAATAATGGTAAGTTGGTGAGATCACACACACCCCATGGTAAAACCATTTCACACAAATGAGACCCAACTAAAAGTTCTTATGAAGTAAAGACGGTAAGCAATTAACCTCAACAACAAAATTTTGCAAATGCTTACCTACTAAAAACTAGCTTTCTCAAGCAGCCAAGGAACCCAAGAGCTAAAATGCAATCTACAAGTGTTCGGTCTTGTGCTCAACTATCTTCAGGGTAGGAAATTTGAGGTGCTTGAAATCAAGCATGTGTAATAACCATTGTTGGGGGGCTCTCACTATTTTCTTAGAATTGCTCAATCCATTTTTTCCAAAGGATTTGAATAACTTTAGTTTTCTCACAATATATACCTCCCAAAACGTGGTGTCTTTAAGTTTGTCTAATATTATAGTGTATACGTTCCACAATTTGGTGGGTTTAATTTTGGGTTAAGTTCGAGTCATAATATTACGATTTTCACAACGGTAATGTTATTTAATATTATTCTCTCTCTTTTTTAAAAATTTTTAGCAAACTTTTCACATGGTTCAAAGTATGTGGAATCACATGTGAAGTAGATATTACAAATTTCATAAAAAAAAATTTCAGGAGTATTTTTGTATTTTTCAATACATAATTATGATTTTTTATATTAACATATTTCAATCCACCATGATATACATAGAAAACAATTAGTTTCTTTTCTATTCTATTACATGGGTTATACTTTACCATAATATGCAATAACATTGTGAATTTTTTTTATAATGTTGACATGGTTTAAGCTAAAAAAATACTCACCTAGATAAACACTACAATGTGATTGCATAAAGTAGTCATTCTAACGTGTTTCAACTAGGGTACTAGAGTTCTTACTATTCTTTTACTAAGTTAATTCTCAAATTACCAATCCTCATAAATTTGAGAACAATAAGATATCTTTGAGGTGGTTTTCAAAAATCAATTATGAAATGTTTTTTATAATTCACAAAATCATTACTAAAATAAAATTTTGATGAGATTAACAAGGTGATAGTGATCCATTTTTTACATTTTCACACTTCAACAAGTTCATCCCTTTTCAAAACACCTTCAAATTATTTTAACTCCTCTTCTATTAAATCTCCATACATTCAATGAATTTTATTAAACTAGGAGAGTTAAACTTGCCCTTGGGTCATTAAACTATTTTTTGTTCACAAATATCAATTTCTTTAAATTTTTAGTTTGTAAACAACATCTTTTAAGGTTAATAAGAATTCCAATAAAGAAAAAGTTGTTTTCATCTCAATTTATGATCCAACAATGCCTAAGATTTGGCAAGCAAGGAAACCAACATTAGGAAAATATTGATTCATGTTTCTCCCACCATTGAAAAGGACACTTGATGTCTTTCATGTCCATTTGGTGTTGTTTAAAAATCAAGAACTCCTTGTTGACAAGCTTTTGTGCTAGTTCATTTGTGCTTGTAGTTCGTTCAAAAATATTCAAACTATAATCTTCATCAAGTCATGGTTGACAAAATCACTTTGAAACTCTACAAAGGGATGCAAATGTTGATGACACTTCATTAGCATATGATACAAAAAAATTCTAGCTTACTCCTCAACAACATAAACACCTTGTTTTCATCCAACAAATGAAGATATTGAACAAAACCTTTTAAGCATAGGGTTTAACATCAACAACATAAACACCTTGTTTTCATCCAACAAATGAAGATATTGAACAAAACCTTTTAAGTACGGGGTTTAACATCAAGGAAATCATGTTATGGGTTCTTTTTAATATTTTTTTAAGAATGAAAGGAAAAACCTAAGACCACACAAACTTCCTTTTTGATGCTAGAAGCTAACAAAATCAATTCAATAGCAACACCTAAATCCCCTTCCATTAATCTATTGAAAGAGGGTGCAAATGAAATAATAGTTCTTAGCAAGGTTTATACAATTCCTTAACAATCTTGATTATGTGTTGAAAAACACTACTTAGATAATGCTTTAAAAAAACTTAAATAAATTTTTACGTTATTTTGTAGTGTTTTTTAAGCACAAAAAACATTGGTTATGAATTTCAAATGTGTCAAAAGGTATTTTATATTCATTAGATTTTTTTCAAACTTAATCCAAATGCTAGATTAACATATAAAAAGGGCATGTCATAAATACACATATTTTCGACATGAATTTAATTTATTAGAGTTGCAAACAAAAAAATTAACATTGGTTACGAAAAAAAAGACTCTTTTTGTTCACATTTGCACTCAAGAGCACAAAACTTCATTTTCTTCTTTAAGTTTCAAACTCATCAATATGGCAAAATGGAATGCATCATTAAAAAACCAATGCCCATGAAATTGGTTTAAAACATAAATAATGATGATTGGGGAAAGGCAATCCATAATAACTTGAAAGACATGCTATGTTAGATGAGGTGGCACTTGATTAATCACTTTTATAAAAAATTGTCTATTGTAATAAATAAAATAACTTCTCAAAATTGTAGTGTTTTTTGAAACATGATGATTTTGATATGAAACCTACAAAATAGTAACCAACATTAGATTAATCTATTGTGTAATTGTATATTATCATAAATAAAAATTTTGAAATTGAATTTTTTTCTAAAGTTAACCAATCTAATATTTTGTTTTGAGTGGGGTATTTAGTTTCCTTGATCAAATGCTAGAATCAACACAAAATTTATTCCATTCTTGCTTCCCTTCCCATTTTTTGGGGGCAAGGGTATGCATTTTTGCAAATGTCCTTGTGTAAATTAAAAACTTGGTAGAATCATATTCAAAATTTTGCAAACATTGTCATTAATCATAGTATATTAACAAGCTAATTTGAAAAAACATGGTTGAAACGTTTTTCTTGGAAACTTTCTTCTAAACCGAAAACTTCAAAACTCATAATGAATTTTAATGTGTTGGTCATTACATTGAGATTATACTTTTCATTTTTCACATGTAAGCAATGTTTTTTTTCCTTTAAACCATATTTCTCCAATAAATCTATCAAATTGTGAGCCAAAACGTATCTTGTAATATCTATAATTTCAAAGAGTTTGATGGTGACATGCTTTGGTTGCCAAGTAGATATATAGTTGGGGTAATCTGACTTATAAACGATAAAAGGCTGGATTTTTAATGGCCAACTTTCAACATATGTTGGTGAATGACAATGAACCATTCGTCTTCCCATCACAAGTCCAACAAGTTTTCTATTTTAATGATTCTTCCAACCCATGGTGGAAGGTTATATTGCATAAGGGGCCACAAAGCAAGCATGTGTTCCTAAACACCTATGGGGAGTACATTAGCACAAATGAATATGGAAATGTGTTGGATGCATGAAGGGCAATGTCAAATGCACCAAACATTCCAAGTAAATGTTGGTGCAGTACTCCTCTCTAAGGAAGAGTCACTATTACTCAAGATAATTTAACTTTGAAAAACAATCCCAAGGAATAAATTATAGGATATAGACATTTGTTTCAATAAACAAAGACATGTCAACTTAATGTTTCACACTTTTTAACCACTCCAATACCATGCCCAATGACTTTAAACAAGGAGGTTTGTGTTCTTCCATTTCTAATGTTCTATCACATCTATGAAACAAAAAAATTTCCAACAAACTTAGGGTTTATAGTGGCAAGGTGTAGTGTAATGAAAGTTATTGACTTCAAGATTGAAGGGTTCTAAAATTACCAAAGTTGGAAACTAGTCACAACAGAGTTGTAAAAAAGTCATAATTAAATTGAACCTAAAGTCAAATCAAAGTTTAACTATAGTGGAAAATACATACATTATGTCATCCATCAAATCTTCCAACATTCATCCATCCATAAACAAGGCCAACCAAGATAGTGAAGCAATTGACATAAAGCCTGACAAATTTTGAAAGTGAATCTTTCCACTATAGCCTGATTGTGAATTTATTAATTAAAAATAAAAATCAATGGTCAATTGGTAGCATTGGTCAACATTGTACACTTACCAACCTAGTCAAAAAATCAACTAAGTTGAGGTGTGAAGTAGGCCATTTGGAATTTGTTGAAATAAATATAATTATGCAATCAAGGGCAAGTTGAGCCCAACATGCAATTCAAAACTAGTTGGTTAAAAAATGGCATTTTTCTCTTAATGTCACTAAATGTACATCCTTGGGGAAGGTCTCTCCAATGTTAGTTGCAAACTCTTCAAACAATGATTCAGTTGAAATGCTTTCAATGTCATTGAACTTCAAGTTTGTGAAGTTGCAATGGTTATGGATCCATGCATCAAAGTCTTGATAACAAATGATTGGGGAGGTAAAAACACATTATGACAGAATTTTTGAACACGTCCATTTTTGGACATCCACATGGTTTTCTAGGTTTGATATATATTATTGCATAATTCCCCAAATGAAACATGAAAAAATACCAAAAGGACTCAAATTAAACAAAAGATTATGAGTTAGTCATTACTACATATATGTGTTTATATGCTAGTTTTTATGACTAAGTTTTTTACCACAATGGGCATTAAAAAAATTTGGTTACAATCAAAATAAATAAGTTGTTTTAGCAACAAAGTTGATTGAATTTGTTATGACCACTATTACAAATCATGACCTTTTAAAAGGTCCAACTCCACCAAAATGTCCATTTTGACCAAAAGTGATGTCCATTTTAACTAATGGGATGGGGCATGAAGACATGTATTATTTTTTCCTAATACATTTGACTAAAATGACATTTTTGACTAGGTGTCAATCAAACATCTAATAAAAAAAAAAACAAAAAAAAAAAGGTCCATCAAAATGATCATTTATTAATCAACTGAACACACTGATTTGACATTAATTAGGTAGGCCTAGGTCAAAGTTATTTACATACCTAACATATCTAATTAACTAACCTATTATAACTAGCCTATTGACCTATTAATTAAGCCTAGGTTACCTACCTAACATAATTAATAGTTTGTTAATAAAACTTAGGTACCTACTATTTTCCTAACTTAATAGGTTAAAATAGGTAACCAACTAAACTTAACAAGGTATGTAATTGCTTAAAGGCTTAGCTTTATGATAGGTTAATTGGGCAAATCAAATATACCTACCATATCAACCTACCTACCTTCCCACTCACCTTACCTTACTTAAATATCTATTTTAATAATTATCCAACCTACCTATCTCCCTATATATACTTACTTAGTCACCTCAACAACCTCCCTACCTACCTATATACCCTAACAACTTACCTACATACCTACCCACATATACCTATTTACTTACCCTACCTACTTACCTACCAATACCTACCTCCCTAACTACTTACTATATTTACTAGGTAGTTAAAATTATATTTAAATTTAATAACAAGCTACTAACTATTACCTAAGTAACTAGGTAGGTCTATTAATTAGGTAGCATATATTACCTAGCTAGTATCTAGTTCCTAACTACTGCATATTAATTATACTACCTAATACTTATTAGTTCCTACTCAGTATTTGTTTACTAAGTCTACATGTACACACATCTATAGATCTTGAAGGAAAAATATGTGTTGAATTTCTAAACACAATTCAATTTCAAGAAATTTTCTTTCACAATTCATTTAAAATTTTACATATTATTGTGCACATCAATGAATAGATATTCGAAAGATCTTGAAAAAATATTCATTTGTTTTATTTGAGTAAGACATGAAGAAGAAAATGCATTTCAAAGTTTGGATGTGGGAAAAGATTTGAAATGGAACATGTTAATAACAAAGTTTTACAAGTTTTATTACATCATAAAGGTGTGGTGAATTGGTTAAGGGCTTAGTAAGTAAATGTGGCCAAAGAGGTGAAGGGTTCAACTCCCATTCCTTTCATGCTAAGGGGAATATGTGAAGGTGGTGTACAACCCCCATGTTATAGAATGTGCAACTACCCACCATGACCTAGGTGGGTAGTTAAAATTTACCTATGTACCTATCTTTTGACCCACCTACCTACCTACATTTAATCAAAAGAATCAAGTAGGTATTTTTCAAATTAAAAATTTGACCCACAAAAATTGTTGCCCAAAATGTTTGTTGTTTGATTTGACTAGTCAAATAGCCCACCACTTGGCTAGTAAAAAAAACCACCAATCAAACTAGTCATGTCAAAAATGACTTGACCAAAATAACTATGTGGTCTTTTTGACTAGTGCCCAAAAGGGATACTTTTTGGTCGGAATTTCCAATACAAAAATTCATGATTTGTAGTAATGGACTAAATGTCTACTTATGTCCATTTTTGTAGTTTCTATTGATGTGGAACTATCCATGCTAATAGACTTGATTGACTTCCTATTTGATATGGTTGCCCACATGGCATGTCCATTTTGACTATAGCATCTAGTAGTTTAGCTGATGTGGATGACAAATGGCTTGTTAGTTTTGACTTAATTATCTGTTTTTTTTTTAATGACATGGATGCCAAATGGCATGTTTGTTGTGATTGGGTTGTCTATGATTCTAGGCAATGTGGGTGCAAAATAGTGTGTCAATTTTGATTGAGGTGTTTAATATTTTGGAGCTTATGTAAAGTGCTAATTGGCATACTATTGTGATTATTTTGACTAGATTTTAGTTGAATAAATGCCACTTGGTGTATTGATTTTGATTAAAATGTCTAACTTTTTTGCTAACATTGGTGCCAAATTTAGCATCTTTGTTTTGATTAAGAAGTCTGATGATCTAACTAACATGGGTGCCAAATGGCATGCCTATTTAATTAAAATGTCTAACAATGCAACTTATATCTAGTTACCAACTGCACAACATGCATATATGATTCACTCACACACAAAGTTGCAACTTCAAATATATTTATAAATACTTAAGAAGTCAAAAATTACAAAATAAGATGATATAAACATCATTTAACAACATTTTACATATGAACTCCAATTATTTCAATTTCATTGTGTGGTCAATTTCCATGGCTAAAATATTACATACCCTATTAAACCATCTAAAATGCAAAGTTAGGGGTTTTGATCAACCTCTAATTGTTGCAAACTAACACCCTTAATTAAACATGAGCTAATGCAAACAAAAAGGAATTCTTTTGGCATGTTATGATTGTGATGTCCCCAAATTTTCAAGGGTTTGAAAGATATAATGAAAGGAATACAACCATTTGTTGCCTTGAATGGATAAATTATAGTTCTTGGCAAACAAGTAGGATATAAATATGATATTATGAGCCATCAACCATTCCACTCCATCCAATGCAAACAAAGATAGAAGACAAACATGATGAAAGTATGATTTGCTTTTTAGAAAGTAGGGCATGTTTGCATTGTCAATCGAGATTCTTGCAAAAATGGTATATAAATGGAACTAGTTCACTTATTAATACTAGTTCATTTATTAATATATTAATTGAATTGAAACTACTAGTATTAATTGAACTAATTACTCACCTACTAATTCACTTACTAACCTAGTTTAATTGAACCTACTAATAATTAATACCTAAAATCGTTAATACACATGTTATATTTTTTTTACTTTTTCTATATTGGGGATTAACACATATCTTATATTAATTATAAATTGGTTTGGACTAAATAAATTTAACCCTATTATAAGACTAATTAAACTTGGGCTCCATGCTAGTGTGCATTAATTACAAGTGATGTTCAACTAATCAGCTAATAAAAAAATGAATTGATTTTGTGCAAAATAAGTTCCATTCAAACATTGAAAATATTGAATGACACTACATGTAACTTGAATTGGATTCAAGTTGGATTTAATTGGATTCAAAATCAATTCAATTCAATTTGATTCCAATTCAACAATTGGATTGAATTCAAGCTTATGTATTTCATCATATGTATTTGGGATACTTTGTGAAGTTTGTTTAGAACTAACATGCTATAGTTGGTACCAAAAGGTCTTGAAGTTTCATCTTGAAGCACTTGGGCATTGTTTTGCATCTATTTGTCCAAAGATGACAACTATAGAATTACTATTAAATCAATATTAATTCAATATTAAATCGATATCAAATATTGCAATAGTGACACCTACACCATATTTGTAAAGATAGTGTCATAATCACATTAATTTGTTGGTTTTTTTATTTTGCATCGGAACAGAACACTCACCTATACCATGTTCATAGAAATAGTGACACATCCACATTAGTGTAGTGGTCTTTGACTTTGCAATAGGAACATTCACCTAAATCATGTGCATTGACTTTGTATTGAACATTCACATAAACCATGTCCACATACACAAAATTGCTTTCACATTGACTTTAATTAGATATCATTAGCACTAGGTATGTTTAGACTAAATATTATACTTTGGACATTTTGAGTTAGTGTTAACCTTATGCATTGTGAATATTGATTTGCAAAACTAAAAGTTTGTGATGAGTTGATGTTTACACAATGGGATATGGACGAACTCTTGCAAAGAAAGTCATTTCAAACATATTGTGACATTGGATAGGGAAAATCGAAAGTAGGGTTCAAAAAAAGTCTTGATATTGTGGGATGATCCATTTACTTTGGAGATTTGAAGACAGATGGTTGCAATGAAAAAACAATTGGTGAGAATTTAAAAACTCATTTGCACTCCTGGAAAGGAGGAAATTTGAACACACATGGTCTTCTTGTATGTAGGGGAAGATGAGAAGTAGAATCAAAATTGATATCCATACTTAAATTGGGCATTCAATCGATTACAAATTCCAAATTTGATGGTACATTGGAGCTAGTTTTGGGGGAGTAACCTTAGGTTCCATTGATGGTCATCTTTTTGGATGATAGTTTGAAATATGATTCCATGCTAAACCCCTTTCATAGTTGCATTTTCATGTTAGCACATTTCAATCATCACACGTAGAAATTGATATTTTTTTTCTTCTAAACAACACCAACAAATCTTTCAATCGAAGGTTAATCCTCTTTGAATCTTCTCTTTGAAATTGCTATGATTTCATGGGTTTCTTGGTGGAGTCAATACATAATTTTAAAAAGTGTTTTTAATGGGTGAATATTGCATTATATATTATAGCATTAATGGAAGTGGAAATGATTTCATGAAAAATCTATATGATCATGGAATTTTGTTTTGATATTGTAAGATTCAAATCAACAAACATTTGAATTCAATTTAGGTCACATCACATTGAATAAAAGGTTAATCCTTTTAAAATCTTGTCTTTGAGATGCCATGGAAACATGCATTTCTTGGTGTAATAGGGGCACAATTTTTATTAAAAAAACTAAATAGGTGAAAGACTAAATTTCATGTTGTGAAATTAATGGAATAGAAATGACTTTATGGAAAATACATATGACTATGGAATTTTATTTTGATATTGTAAAATTCAAGGAACAAGGGAAATATGTTAATATTTTGACCTTATGTTAGTTCAATTGTCATTAGTAATGTGGAGCAATTTGGAGCCCAAGTATATGATTGAAATATCATACTTAGAAATTAATTTTGTATGGAGCAATAGGTCAATTTAGGATTTGAACCTCACCTCTAAATAAACATCTTTGGACATACATGTTACAAATTAATTAAACCCTAGATGTCAAGGTTGATTAATTTGGTCCACTTTCCAATGTATTTGCTTCTTCTCCTAACATTTAAGGTTTAAAGTTCAAAAATTATGTTTGCAACACCTTTGTTGCCATTGCGCAAAATGTTGGCTTTCATGTGGGGCAATAATAATTACATTGCACTTCTTTCAAACATGTTCAACTCCTCTTGTTGACGAATCAACATTGTGCTCACCAAAGATGACATTCACATCTTAGTCGACATTGTCATTGTTGACCCAACACGAACAGATTTATTTCTTCGATCTTGCACCACCCAAGGACTTGTTGCTTTCAACGTGGTTCAATCCAAAAAATGAAGCTATTGTGACCGACACCTTACTAATCAATTCCTCCCCTTAACAATGGAAGGATTTAGATGTCTACATAAGCAAGCAGATGTGTTTTTACACAATTGTGCCAATGCCGTTTGGAGTTTGAAAAGACTAAAATGCCCTCCTCTTTTTGTCCTGTTTCTAAATCATATAAACATTTGATTTTCCAACTTTCCTAAAAGGTTTTTCTACAAGCTTGTGATGTATTTGAATCACAAAATGAACATCAATAATATATCAAATGCTTCATACAAGATTCAAAATGCTAGATTTGATACATAGTCATGAAGCTGGAGATTGATAACAGTTCTTCCAATTCAATAATCAAACCCTGTGTCATGAGAGGCAATGAAATTTCCATGACGAAATGACCAACTGTGGATCCAAAGAGTTGTATCAGAACTGAACAAAATGTGAAAGGTTGAAATGGAATTCAATGAAATCTGACAAGTTATGAATCAAGAAACATTTACTGTATGTGAAAGTGAGTCTCTAGATTGTCATCCATCAAACAATACACTAATTACCACACAGCACCAATGATAAGAAAAACCCATAGAAACTGAGAGTTCCACACTACCCCATAAGACTTCTAAGACTTGCAAAATCTCATGTTTGACATCAATTTGCAACCCTCCCAGCTCCCAGAATTAAGCACAACTACCGGGATCAACTATCCTTTTGAAATGTTGCAGCCAATAACTAGTGCATGGCACTAAAGATTCTCTCAAGAGACTGACTTTTGGCAGAAACCTTCTGATAAGAATGTTTCGAAACTTGCAATTGCCATCTCATACAACACTCCCATCACCAATGGAGAGACTACTATATTATCCATAAAGATGGAATGCCTCATCCCTAGATTAGCAAACCTACAGCACAAATTTTGAGAGATCAGTTCTCTTCAGAAGATCACCCACAGCTCGCTGCACTTTCTGCATTCACAAATTAGAACATAAGCATAAGCTAGTAATTTGCAGACAGATGTGGTTACAAATTTATGTTCTAGTGGAATGCCCTGGCCAGAGGCATAATTGCGCTTCCAAGGGAGGCAGGATGTTGGGATACCTGAAGCTACAGCCTTATTGGGTGACAATACCTTTACACATAGCATTCCACAGTCTATAGTTAACTAAGCAGGCTTCAAGTTTTGGTGCACTAACCTCTTTATCTATTGTAAAAGTCTCACCCGTTCTTTCTGGGGCATGAAAGCTTATCTCCTCCACCACCCTTTCTATCACCTGTATTGAGAACCAGAACCTCTTAAGCATCAACAATTTCATTCACATCCACAGGGATGTCTCAGAGGCAAAATCTTCAAGAAAGGCAATGCAAGATTCTAACCACTGCCCATTGTCCCTCATGAAAAAGACTGCAGTGGAAGCAAATAGAACATACCGCATGCAGTCTTCTGGCACCAATATTTTCAACTGAGCGATTAACCTGCAATGTGAGTAGCAAGTTTCAAATCAGTGAGACTGTTCAAGCTCTTTGAAAGATGTTGAGAACATGAATGTAACTAAGGCATTATTTTAGAAGATGGGCTTATTTTATACCTCAGCAGCCACACCAGCAAGCTCCTCAATAGCCTCATCTGTGAAGATCAATTCTATGCCTTCAGTTTTCATCAACAGTTGTTGCTGCTTAATCATATTCATCTCTGGTTCTGTCAGAATTCGGTAAAGATCCTGCCACAGCACCATTCCTCATATTTTGGCACAAACTTTTGAAGGCATCCAAGAGAAGACTGCTCACTGAACATCCTCAATGCTTCAGTGCAGTTGAATCCTATGACTGGAGAATGAAAATTCATAGAAGCATAAATTTACCTCTTGAGTAAGGCCTTTGAGCTCCACACGGATAGGCAACCGTCCTTGCAACTCTGCTAGCATATCACTAGGTTTACATGAATGGAATGCACCACTGCAGATAAAGAGGATGTGATCTGTGCACACATTCCCATACTTTGTGCTTACCATACTGCATTTCCCACATTCCACAGAAACAACTGTCTGTTAGCTCTTCATCATTGTTAGTTATATCAAACAAAACATCCACACAGATATCAAGAATCTCCATACTTATGATTGAAGAGAACACAAACTGAACCTTTCCAATTGAGTTTATTGCAGTGAAATATCTGAGTCAGCTTGTCTAAGTCTGATCTGAATACTTGGGAAGTTAGCAACTTACCTGCCCTCAATTATGGGTAGCAAGTCACGTTGAACACCTTCAGAGCTTGCATCTGCCCCATGTCGTGTCTCATGACTGGTCACAATTTTGTCTATCTCATCAATGAACACTATCCCATCTGACTCTGCCAACTGTTCAAGCACCCAAACCATCATACTCTGACTGTAAATGTCAGCAAGAATAAAGAAACACTACAATGTCTAACAAAAAACACACAGAAAAATTATTTGACCCCAATCTGTAATACAGCTAAAAGTGCTTAGAGAGAAATGTTACCTGAATTGCTTCCTTTGTAATTTGGTCAGAGTTCAGGTGATTTTCCAGTTCTGTTTCAGTAAGAATTGATCTTGCCTCCCCAACAGTGGTCTCCACCCTCTCAGTTTTCTGAGACTTGAGTGCCTTCTCCAGCTACACCACCATGTCCAACCAGTCACAAATGAATTACAGGATCCACTGGAATGCAAATCATAGAAGACATTGTGGTCTGACTGGAGGCTATTACTATATGTTGCAACAACCAACTGCAGCCCACTTTGCTGGTGAAAAGCCATATAGTAATAGCACAAATGAATCTAAGTCTGAAAGACATCTCTAGAGCATCATGCATTTAACTGCTTCAACCTGACAGGCACAGACTCTGTAAAGCCCACATGAACAAAATCTCACCTAGTGTTACTAGAAAGAATCTGTTCATATCTGTGAAATTGCAGAGAAATCTCCACAACAACAATTTGATGGTGAAACAACAATGGGTGCAGTCATAACCTTATGAGGGTCACTCACAAAGTGTCAGACCATCAGCTTCATTGTGAATAGCAGTGATTAGCTGCCATGACTACCCACTGACTTCATCAGCTCCTGACAGTGGGTGTAGATAAGCATATAATAATCCACCCAAAATCTGGGCAAACCATTGTACAATGAATGTGCTGAGTTTATGTTGCATTTCCAGAAGCAACAGGAAGACTTGGTCATGAAGTTGGCTAGCACTCAAGAGAGTATTATTGGGAAGAATCTGATCACTGGAAATATCGAAACTGATAAAGGAACCATGCACCCATCAACTTCAACAATGGCCAGTTATGTCAGGGAAAGGTGGCATGCACAGGATCCCTGCCAATTGAACAGTGACCATCAAAAGACATTTTCTCAAAAGCAGAGGTAGATCTTGGCATGTTGCTTCAGGGCACCGCAGACAATAATGTGGACAAAAGCCATTCAAAACAAGATGTCAGGTACCCGATTGATGATCTCATTGACTGCAAAACCACCTCCTCCAACAATGTCAACAGGGAGCCGAGTTCTTTCATCAGGAAGATCAAGCTGAATTTTGCGCTTGTCTAGGGCACCATCCCGGAACAGCTTCCTGAAGAGATCTGTGTTGTCACGGGTCCCAACAATAGCAGCTTCACCCTGATCACAAATATAACCAGAAATTGGCCAACCAAGAAGTGACAGAAAACCTGACCTGGAAAACATAACTGCCTGAAATGGAGAGTTGAAAGGAACAGCTTCACTGACCTCCATTGGACCTTGCTGACCAACTATTATCTTGATGATTTGATTCTCCACAGCCTGCTCCACTTCCTTAACTACCCTGCGCTGCACCTGCATATAATCACCCATCTCTCTCTGAAAATTATGACATGTTGCATAGCAGCAGGAGCTGTGTTGAAATACTTCAAGAATGGAGATCTTTCTAGTACACCTTTACCATTCCAGAAGAGCAAACAAGGCTACCAACAATTTCCCCCATCAGACAAATGTGCAGAAATGGAACATATTCTTGAGTAGAGCTATTTGACAAAGACAAATGCAACAATCTTTGGGTTTTGAGGTCCTTGGACATCTGACATCTGACAATTTTCAATGATGCAGATTTTTCTCCTCAAAATTATTACACACCTTCTGACGCTGCAAGGATATTGCATTTTCAACTAGATCCCGGATGATTTGGTCCACATCACGCCCATGGAAGCCTACTTCTGTGAACTTGGTCGCCTCTACCTGCAAAGTGCACTTGGATCAGGTTTGTAATAGACTGATAAGATCATGCCAAAGCTTTGACACATGCACCTTGAAAATCTTGACAAAGAAGATTGACAGGATCCCCTCCTTTCCAGTAGGACCACAAAAACCCAAAGAGAAGAAACATACCTTCACAAAAGGTGCATATGCAATCTTGGCAAGGCGCCTGGCAATCTCTGTCTTTCCACAACCAGTGGGACCAATCATAAGAATGTTCTTTGGTACAATCTCCTCCCTCAGTGGCTCTGGAATACGATGCCGTCGCCACCTGTTTCCTGCAATTCAAAACAGAAAACCTGTTGGCAACCTGCAGAGATGGAGAGGAGGCAAAATTTCTTTCAATTCACAAGAATCATGTGCATGGACCAGTTTGAAAACACTTCTCAGACCTGCACTGTTCCAACTCTACTTCAGCTGTTTGTAGGGTAGAACACTTTGGCATTTGGGTGTCTGGAAGGATTGGGAGATTCTGAACAATCTATTCTGCACTCCAAGTATCTTTGTGCATGGCAGCAACAATCCAGTTTTCGTGAGAAATTTCTGGTGTGGACAATGACACACAACACAGCCATAGCCCACCAGTTTGTGATGCAGGTCAGACAAGAGGCTGGAAGCGCATACGCAGTGCCACAGCGACCGCACGTTTTGCATCCCGTTGTCCCACTATGTGGCAGTCCAGCATCTCTACCACTTTTGCTGGTGTGAGCGACTCCCAGCCAGCATCGTCTGCAAGAATCAAAACTTCAAGACACAAAATCAGCATCCTCTTACAAAAGATCAACTTCAAGAAAAAAAGATAAAACCCTACACCATTATCATCACATAATACTCATAACAAGAACATCCAATACTTCACAAGCAGGACAAAAAACTGCAATTCCCTCATCACAGTCTTCAAACCCAAAGATTGAAAATCTGTGGAAAACTTGTGAGGATACTTTTAATACAATGATTGCATGATCTGTTTTGTCTTCAAAGCATGATGGCATGAATTACAAAGCATCTCACAAAAGGCAAGGAGTCATGAAGGTAGATGGTTTCACTGGGTGCTCCCTGCAACAACAACAACATCAGTACGTTTTTCTGTGATGGAAACAAACACTGACCTACAGGAACTGTAGTCACTGCTGCTGCCACAGTCGAAAACCCTGCTTCGCCAATGCTTTCAGTTTGAGCAGATCTGCTGGAATCACAACAAAGTCCAGGCAAATGAATGAGCTTGAACAACATTTTGCCAATGAAGAATCGATGGTATTGCGCAACCAGCAGGCATAAACCCTAATCAGAATTGGTGCTGAAGAAACAGAGCACAAAAGTGAAAAGAAGAGACTGCTAGCTGATTCTTCCTATTGTTTTGCAAGCTTCATAAACCCTGACAATCACCAGAAGCTGCACCACTTCAGAAATTGCAGTTGCATCATTCATGCCTACCAACAGCTGGATGAAACCATTAATCCTTCTGACATAGAGGGGTTGCAATCCTACTGTGTTGCCAGGGTTTCAATCAATCAAGCAATCAAGCAAAACAACTGCAATGATGCAACAATCTTCAGAAGAATCAAAGATGGAAGATGAAGATGTCATGGTATTGTGCAACCGGCAGGCATAAACCCTAATCAGAATATGTGCTGAAGAAACAGAGCTCAAAAGTGAAAAGAAGAGATTACTGATTCTTCCTATTGTTTTGTAAGCTTCTTAAACCCTAACAATCACGAAATTCCCCAGTTGCTTTATTCATGCCTACTGACTTCTGAATGAAGCCCTTAAATCCTACAGACATAGAAGAGTTGTGATCCTACTATCTTGCTAGGGTCTCAATCAAGCAAGCAAGCAATCAAGCGAACAACTGCAATGGTGCAACAATCTAAGGAAGAAGAAAGATCCAAGATGAAGAGATGAAAATGATCATAAGAGCAACCCATGCTAGGGTTTCAATCAGTCAAGCAAACAACTGCAATGATGCAACAATCTTGGGAAGAATGAAGATCCAAGGTGAAGATGATCATGAGAGCAAGCCATATAACCAAGAAGAGATTGAACTGCTGCAACAGGGATCATCATCAATCAGGCAGGAAATGAGAATTTTACGTGGAGAGGAAGAGGAGGAGGAGCCTGGAAGGAAGGGAGCTGGGAGAGGATTTGCGCCATCTGGATGTTGTTGTTGTTGTTGACAGGATTTGCTTCTCCATTGCGGATCTACAACTACTACTACTACTCCTACTGAAGAACAGCAACTTTTTGACTGCAGAACTTGCCATTCCTACTGCAAGTATCAATTGCTCTTTCCTTCTTGCTCTCATGATCTGGGTTTTCTTTCGGCTGCTTCCCCCTTGAATATGGTGGGTGGTAGTAAGGAGCTTCAGATTAGGGTTTCAACACTTGTGTTTCTCAGGATTGAAACCAGCTTTGATTCCATGGAAATAAAATAAATTTTTTTTTGAAAAATTATTAAAACATTATTGAGGACTACTAGTTAACAAGATTTACATTTTTATGTAGTAAAGAGTTATATGTTTTAATGAATATGCCAATAAATAAATAAATAAATAAATAAATAAATAAATACTAAAAATATATAATAAATATTCAACATTAAATTGTTGAACCTATTAATGCTAGAATGATAATTTGGGATTGGTTTTGTAATGTTTAGATTAAGTGAAGAATATTTTTACATTTTAGATAGGAAATTCGGCAAGTTTTTATTAAGGTTGTTACCATACCTATGACTAATGTTTTGCACAAAATAATTTGTAAAAAGTTCTAGGCCTAAACCCTAAACCCTAAACCCAAAGATTTTTTTTAAAATATTTAATATTTCAAAATGGTTAAGAATCAAACTCCGATCCCAACTCTTGGGTTAATATTACAAATCCACAAATCAAGCTTCTAATTTGCATACTTATTCTTCAACAATTGAAATTTTAGAAAATTAAAATTCAGAAATTTGGTGTTAAAAATAAATTTCATTTACATAATAACATAAAATGGTTTAGTAAAAGGACCCCCCCCCCCAAAAAAAAACCCTACTGTATTTTGGTTTTGGTGGTCAACCCCGGGGGGTTACCCGGCATCAACATGGTGATTCTTAACAAAAATTCTTGGACATTTTTGT
>Ga0116231_10002005_pt1 | contig 42517 bp, 35 predicted proteins | sample S1TSphgellanicum_2_FD_89695 | JGI IMG/M metagenome (GOLD analysis project Ga0116231, IMG submission 89695) | Host-associated microbial communities from peat moss isolated from Minnesota, USA - S1T2_Fd - Sphagnum magellanicum MG | ecosystem: Host-associated > Plants > Peat moss > Unclassified... | reverse complement strand
TTTTAACCACCGCCCCCCCCCCCCCACCCAAAACCCCCCCCACTAAAACAAAAAACCACCCTTACCCGCCCCCCCCCCCCCAACGAAGAAAAAAAAAAAAAAAAAAAAAAGGGAAGGGGGGGCCCCCGGAGGGGGGGGAATGGGCATGCATTATTTGTGGAAAATTATGAACTCCGCCGCGTGTCCCTACCAAGAGGGTTTCTTTTTTGCCAAAAAAGTTTTTTTTTTAATTTTTTTTATGTCCAACAGGTACCTACATTGGCGAAATTCGGTAGTCAAATTTAGACTAGAAATACACAAATATTTCGCAACTTTTTTTTTTCCCCAATTTTTTTTTTGGTTGAAAAATTTACAAGATTTGTATAAAATTACCTTGCCTATTTAATTAATTATAGTGCCAAATTCTTTTCATTTTCCATTCCATTATTTTAGTTGTTATTATTAGTATTATTATTATTATTATTATTATTTTATTTCATTCATGTGATGTAAACTAGACTGGAAAATGAAATGGTTTGTATACATAGTTTTTTTTTTTTCCCAACAAAATTTATCGGTCAAAAAACCAAAAAAAAAATTGCCAAATTTTAGAGATTTTCTTCCTATGTAAATTTGATTTAAATTTCCTATTTTTGAGGAAATTTTGCTAGATTTTTATATCAAAAAATTGAAGGGGAAAAGGAAAAAAAGAAAAAGGGAAAAAAAAACCAACCAACCAACCTTGTCTAAACATGCTTAAAGAAGATTGATGAAAATTTTATTCACTTTTGGAGCATTTTGAGAAAATTAATTGATTTTTTAATGATTAATGATTAGTTTAATTAACCTAATGAACTTCTGACCCAAAAAAATTAATTAATATTATAATTTTATTCTTATATCAATCATCAACCTATGAATTTTTTCACCCAAAAATGAATTAATTTATGTTTTGTTTGACTAAAACACAAGGATGGAGGAGCATCATCATCCACACCCAATGATGCTATAAATGGTAGGGTCCCTAGTGAAATATTATTTATTTATTCATTTATGCCAAGATTCAAGATGAGAGACTCTTTCCTCTGTACGTATGGATTATGCACACCTATTTAATATTTATTTATTTATTTATTATTTAAAATTACATATCCGAGGCTTGAGAAATGTTAATTCCCATACAAACAAACACTGCTTTTATAGCATCTCCAGCGGTGCTCAGTATGTGATCCTGCACAGTAAAAATCCAACCTGTACTGGTTTCACTCAGGAAAATGGTTTTGGCTCAGCATAAAATTACACATGTTGCCGTGGCTGGTACGACGAGGCGCAGCAGCGCTGTGCACCTGCAGAAAAGAGTGTAATAAATGTGATTTGACTGTGGCTCAGTGTTTGTGATTGGCCCATCATAATGATTGGCCCATGTGGTTTGCTATTAGTAGTCCCCCCACCTATTTGCTGTCCCAGTAGTTTCAGTTTTATTGTTGGGGTTGCAAAAGAGTACATCATACCTAAACTTGGAGCTGAAAAATATTTTCGCAGGGTCACATACTGAGCACCGCTGGAGATGCTCTAACACACTTGAAGTGAAGCTCTAACACACTTGAAGTGAAGCTTTTTCCTGCCTGTACAGAAAGCATCATCCGACTTTTTCTCTTTTTTTTTTCTCATTTTTTTTTTCAGATGATACTTGGAGTAGGCTATACTTGCTGAGCATCATAGGTTAAAATGAAAAAAGAGTGAGGTGTTTTCTATAGGAGAAGGTCCGGCTATGAGGGTCTTTTGGATTTGAAATTCACAAGGTCAATCAAAAATTCAGAAGACCTTCATAGTGGAACCTTCTTCTGTGTAAAACAATGATTTTTTTTCTTGTTTTTAAAAAAATAACTAATCATAAAATTAGATCTTTTCAAATTCAAAAGCCCAATCTAATTAAATTTCAAAAGATCCAGTAAAATGGAGGTAAGTCTCAAGGGCAACTTTAGATGAGGGTTCAAGGTCCAGGGACCAATGAATTCAAGCAATCTTATTGGTTGAAAGCTTTAAATTGATCCCAAGGTCTTTAAACCAGGGTCCAAGACCAAAAAGTGGCAAATTGAGGCTAAACCCTAAACCTATATGGCACCCTGTTTTGGAAGGAAAATCAATTGGTTCAGACCAAAAAACAATGCTAAAATGAGAGCTCCTGATTTGGAGAACCAAGAACGAGGTTAGGGACCAAGGTATAGTCCAACTCAAGGATTCAATTTGCTTCAAATCAATCCAAATTGGTTCCTAGGAAATTGAACCCTGGACCCTCATCTAAAGTGAGCCTAAGTCTGAGATAAATTAGAGAAAATGAAACAGGACAAATTTAAGTTGAAAAGCGACTTGTGAAAATACAAAAGAACAAAAAGTGCCAATGCTTTATGAAAAGTGAAATGCTTGTTAGAAAGCCATCTTTGCTCTCACTTTTCACAAGAGTTGTTTTGAAAAGTGAAAAATGCTCATTTTGTAGCTTGCATTTCATATTTTTTGAAATGCTCATTGGAGCAAGTGTTTTGTTTTTTTAGAAACGCCTTGCTTATTTATTTTGTGGAGGATAGATTCCACTTGATAATGGGCCCTTAAAATACACTTTTGAAAAAATTAAAATAATGAAAAAAAAATTTCTTTTTCCCATCCACATGTTATTGTAAATGTTAAACCTCACACTTTCTAAAAAATACAATTAATTATATTTCCTCACATAACTTTCCCATGGCAATGGGAGACAAATTCACACCCACCCCTTCACTAATTAATTGACTTCTGATCCCGCAACTTACTTTTCTTGCATAAATAATAAATAATGGAAACTCAGAAATATAATCCATAAAAAAATCGCTCCATTTGAAATTTTCTTGCATGGCGACAACATAATTATTATTATTATTTTCTCACAAAAGGTCTTCCCACAAGAGGTTTGGAATTTTTAAAAAAAAATTCTCACAACCCCAAAAATCATTTGACATTGTGAGGGTTTGGACACGTTAGTACGGTAGCTAGGATGTGGTGGTGGCCCATTCACTCTCGTCGATAATATTACCATAAGTTTTTTTATTTGACTCATTCCATGGCTCCATGGCTAGTCTAATGTAAAAGATGACCAAAACACAAGAAGACCACCACCACCACCACCAAGCATACCACGAAGGAGAGAGAGAGAGCTCACTATGTTGGGCAAAAATTAAAAAGACGGAAACTGAAAATTGCTTTCCATAAAAGTACTAGAAAAAGTGCCCTAGGGTGTGCATTCTATGTCTAGTTCATCGATAAGGTGAGGAGGATTGTCGGAGGCAGATTATGTCCTTTTAGGGTGTATCCTGTAACATTCAGGTCCATAAGAAGATTTGTAAAGTAACATTTATAAAGTTGTAAACGAAAGTAAATAACGATTCTAAAGTTTATAATGGTCCAAGAATCGACGTGTTTAGAGAAAAAGGGTGCAACGAATTATGAACGACAAATTCTGCCAAGTAAGTAAACCTTCACTCAACAATCCAAGTAACATCAACTCTGATGTCTACATGGAAGACGAAAAATTGTGACTCACAAACTCCTTCAAAGGCTAGAGGTTTGAGATTAGAGCATATTTGACATACATTTCAAGTACATTGGTAAGTAGAATATGTTTTTTTTTTTTTTCCTCTTTTCATTTAGTGCATCTTTTTAGGTTTATATCAATGTTTTGGTTTTTGTTTTGTTTCGTTTCGTTTTTCCTTTCCAAGCACGTGCTAGATACCACTGAAACGTCATGTTGAGTTGAGTTGAGGTCACTTAGTTGAGAGATTCGACAAACATATCCAACCACCTTTGTTGGCTTTGCCATTAGCAAAGACAAACACATTGATTGAAGATTTGGGCATAAAATATTTTGGTTGGAACTTGACCTATTTAATGTGAGTGACGTCTAAAATATTATGTGTCCACCACCAAAGATACGATTAGAATTCTAAAGGGCACTCCTTCATCAAAGCCATTGTAAAGCCATGGGCAAAGGAGTGAGGTGTGAATTCGTGTCACTTATGAATAAGCAAAGAAGGTTACCATCCAACCAAGTTCTTGGCTTTGGGTTCAAGGGACACATATGTGTATGAGTGAATAGGGCTAATAACAATGTTTGTGTGGTTGTGTTTTTTTATCTGAACATAACTTACTCGTTGAGTATGGATAGGATATATAATTTATCGTAATGACGCACATAGTCAAAGGTATGTAAACTTGAAATTTTATACCATATTCATAACCATGAATATATGGAAAAAAATACCCGTACAATTTTATTGGCTCATCACAAAATAATAATAATAATAATTTTGGAAGCTCCTCAAAATATAAGTTTCTATGTGAAAACATAATATCTTCACTTTTATGAATGTTACATATGTGAAAAGGGAAAAACTTTGGGCAAAACATATGATATAAATATTTGAGAATTGTTAATACGTGATAAAGGTGCACATGCTAAGAATGTAGGTGTGTGATAAAGATGTATTTCAAGTGGAAGATAACCCTATTTTGAAGGGTCATAACTTTCACATTACTTAATGAAATTAAATTATTCAAAACCTTATTGGAGTGCTCAAAAAGATGACTACAAATCACTTTGAAAATCCATCATCAACCAAATGTCAACCATGATGACATCGTTTTTTAATACACCAAATGCTCACTTGCAAGCATGTTTATTCTAATCAAGGATGAATTAGACACTTGGATTTGACTTTAATTTTTTTATACTCCATAATGTGGAGTTTTTTCAATTTTAATTTTAAAAATTAAAAAAATGCATACCCTTTTTTCCCCCATCTATCAATTTTTTTAATTTAATACCTAGACCTTAACCTAATGAATATTAATATATTCTTACTTAATGGGTAAATAAAATTTAAAATATACATACCCTTACCCAAGGATATGCGAAAAAAATATACATGCACAACATTGGTCAATAACTTGCATAATTAAATTCTTGACCTTGGCATTAGAAAAAATGGGATTGTCGTTTATGTCCTTTTTTGGGGCTCAACATGCAGGCCAAGATTTAAACATCTTATCTTATCACTTATGTAAGCCAAATAAAGAAAGTGTGATAAAAATTATATTCTACATTTTGTGTTGCCCACCATATGCCCCAAGGCTTGCAAATAACATCTTATTAAATTACAAAAGGCGAAAACACTTAGAATTTGAATATCTTTATTTTTAAAATGTGTTTTTTGTTGGTTGATTTCAATTCTAATTTAAGAAAAATTGCTTGGCTTTTGGTGGGTCCTAGGAAATAATCAAATAATTTTTTTCTTGAACTTATCATAAAAATCATTGCTCACAAAATGCAAAAATCCCCAAGTCAACCAACAAAGGTAGTCTTTATATAACACTTCTTTAAAATTGTGACCAATTTTCTATTCTCAATTCCCACTTTATTAATCCTCTTTGGTTATGGAATCCATTTAGTCTTTCTTTTCATATGAATACACAACTTGGGCTCCACATTGTTGTGCACTACCAATGACGATCACCTAATTTTATTTCCCTTTTTTATGTTTTTATAATTCATCAATATTTATGTCAATATTAAATTTAATTTAAATTAATATAAATATCATGGACATGAAAAAGGCACATATTATTTTGCCTTTGTATATCTATGTTGATGGGTGTAGAAATGAAGTGAGATAGGGATAGATGGTAATTATTGGAGAGTTAGGAAAAAAAGATGTAATTATTAGAAAAGAAGTGAAATAGTTGAACTTGTAAAATGAGGTAGTTGATTTTGGGAATTGTGTATGGAATTATCCAAGATAACCATATGAAGGATTATGCAAAAAATCTCCTATATACCAATTCTTCAAAATTTCTCATCACTAGAATATACAATTTTTTGTCGAATCTATTATTTGTAGGTTGATGTATAACATCATATAGATGATAATATAAAAGATAAAATCAATATGATATTTAATTATAAAAAAAATTGAGGTCAATATTTGAACTAGGTGGTGAAGAGAGTTCAAATGGTCAAATTATTTGCCATATAAGTGGGAATAGGGATGCAATACAATATTGTGGGACATAGTGTGATTCATATTAATAAGTTTAAGGGTAAGATTGTTTTCTTTTGAAGGAGCCAATATTGATTGGGCCATCATCCTTTCCTTTTCTTTTCTTTTTGGAACATTGAGCACTTCCCAATGGAAGCACCTCATTTGACATCATTCACACAATATAAACAAACATGTTCCTCTATAGCCCATTTTTTCAATTTTATATACATGAGAATTGAACTTTGGGGAAACCATATGGGATAAATCTAAAGGCCCGCTTTAACATTAGGAGTCATGGCCAATGTTCAACCCAAATCAAGCATTCCTAATGGTGCAAAAGTTGAAATCAGCCCCAATGGTTTTACACTAGGAGTCAAGGCTAAACTTGGGGCCAATACAAGGCCGTAAAGTTCAGCATTTATTAGTAACTTTGGGCCAAACAACAAGCCTAAAATGCTCAAAGTTGGCCCCCAAGTTTTTTCGGCCCTGACTCCTAGTGTAAAGTGGGCCTAAGGTGATATTGGGAATGTCTTGGGGAACTTTTAGGAACCCCATGAAAACACATTGGGAACAAGGGAAAAAACAAAAAATTCCTTTCCCCTCCTCGCCCACCCCCAAATTGGTTTAGGTGAACTAGGTATAGGGTCCAATAGTGATCGTCGTTACAACAATTGTAAATGTCATCCACTTTACATTTTTTTTCGAATGAAATGTAATAATGTCTTTTGTAATTTTTACATCCTTTTATGTTTCATTTTCATATAAGAATGAATTAATCTTTTGCACTTAAAATATTTGATGTTTTTGTTTTTTTCTTGTCTTGGTGCAAATAAAAAGGATTCACTACATGTTACACATTGCATCGTATCATTATTATTCTTTCACCAAAATTCATTTATATCAAGATTATTTCAATAGTTCATGACATTGAAATATGAAATTGCATTGTTAATCTTCATGTGGATATGTTGACATTGTTCAAGAAATTGTTAAAAAGGATCAATTAATGACAATGCAAAAGGTGAGAATGGAGAAATGCATCTGTATTTAACATGAAAAAACAACCATGATTGAGTCATTTTGATATTATTCATGGTATTTTCAATCCCCTATTTACTTCTCCCAACTCATTTCTTTTGTTTCATTGATCAAGAATTATACAAAATTGTTTAATTTCTTTCAACTTTGTAAACATTATGTGGGAGTTATATATATAATGGGCAAGAGGGAGCAAATGTGAAAGCATGTAATAAAATTAGTAACAATCCAATGAAAATATGTTTCGTAAACAAAACAAGAATAAAAGTTGACCATAAAATTTAAGATATTATAAAAAATATTATCATGTAAAATGCGATTTATGATGGAACATTATTTGTTGTGAATTTTTTATGTTTGGGCATGCACATATTTTCTTGTCCCTTGTTGTGATTTGTAGTCAATTAAGGTGTTCCGCAACAAGTGATAGCTCACATCATTATGTATGTATTATGTGAAACAAAACAATTAAAAAACTTAATGAACCAAAAAGGAAGGATGTGATATTTTCCTTAATGTTTTTTTCAATTCATTTTTTAATGAAAAAAATACTTTGATATGTGTTTTGATCATTTGATTATGTTTTATCCATCACATCATTACTTTTATACACAAGCCATGTGATGTTAATCTAATTATACCTTTATTTAAACATATTTTTAGTGATATGGGTATTTATCTTCTAAAAGAGAAAAGATAAAACCTTAACACTTAATAACCTATAGTTAAATTATTTGAACAAAATGAAGGAAAAGATGAAACAATTTGAAGGTTCAATCGTACAAAAGAAAATTGATCAAATAATGGTTCCAAAAATATACTTACAAATAATATTATTTTTGAACTCCACATTTGACATTTGTTTGTCATATAAAATCAATAGAAAATTTCAAACAACAATTTATGAGTGTTTACAAGACATATACATGTTGAATGTCATTTGATCATTGATACAAGATTGTATACATAATATGAATAATAAATAAAAATAACTTCATGCATGTCTTTTGACAAAATCGATGGTTACTAACAATCTATTGGAATAATGATATGTTTGACAATCCAATTTTTCATATAATAAATGTATAGAAATATGTTTTCATGTATCTCCTATTAAATAAAAATGATCCTTTTATGTATTCATGATGGATCAAATTTGCGATCTTTTCACCTTTTTTTAAAAAAATTCATTAATTATACGAGTAAAAAATCAATGTTGTCCTTGTTGCAATTGATTGATGATAAATCCTAACAAACTTATAATTTATAAGAATTGGTGATTTTATTTTATATGAATCTAAAATATTCTTACAACTTATGGAAACCCATTGAATTGTTATGGACATTATAGAAGAAAATAGAGGATGAAAGTGTTGCCATAAAAAATATATATAAACATGTTTGCATGAATCTTCTATTAAATAGAAAAGATTATTCTATGTATTCATGATGGATCAAGTTGTGATTTTTTCATTATTTTTTTTGGAAATTCATTAACTAAAAATTCAATTTGGAACATCATTAATTATACATGGGCAAATGACCAACATTGTCCTTGCTACAATTGATTGATGATAAATCCTAACAAACTTACAATATATATGAATTTATGATTTTTCAAAATATGAATATAAAATATCCTTGCAACTTATGAAAATTTGTTGAATTGTTATTGGCATTGTACAAAAAGACATGGGATGAAGGTGTTACTATAAAATAAGCACAACTTGACGATATCAAACAATTTGTATGTTTTTAAAAATTCATTTGGTGATCCTCATCCCTAATGCAAATATGACTTATTAGAATAAAACAATCCATATTGTTTATTGCACAATTTATTGTACATGGATGTCATTTCCATATATTTATATTCTATTTATTGTTATAACATCTTAACATCTTTGACACTAATTACATTAATTTAAGAAATAATGAAAATTTTAAAGTACTCTTTTCAAAGCACAAAAATTTGGGAAGAAAAATACTTAATCTTTTGAAATATTTAAGAATATTTTATTCTCAAGATGAAATCTTCAAATTTCATTAATTAATTTACAAATATGTGTTTAAGTTGCCCTTGTATGATAATAATTAATGAAATGTATTTAAATAACCTTGAAAATATCATAAATTTATTAAATAATATGTTTGTTTTACATTCTTGCATAAATGTGTTGTAGGGGTTACATTTTTTCTCAATGCTTGTCATTAATTGAATTAAATGCATGGGAGAATGAATGGATTCTTGCCATGAAAGCTTTATAAAAGAAAAAGGTGGCCAGAAAATTGAAAGAAGACAAAAAATGATTTAATTTGTGGTCAATACACCAATGCTTGGAAATTAAGATGGGCAAGACTTTTTTAAATTATCGTACAACTTTATCCAAATTAATAAATTAAATATTTCAAAATTTTCCAATTTATGTAATTGAAATATGTTCAAATTTTTGCACATGGTTTCAAATTTTACATTTTCAAAGATTTAATATAATGGTTAAATCAATTGCATATTCACCATAAATCACACATCTTCCAACCTACTATTTGTGTGCATCATACCAAAGTTTTGAAAACCTTAAAATTCCTTTGTGCATGTTATTATTTAAAAGTGCATGATCCACATTCAAATGAAAATTTGTAAACTTCATCTTTTTATTCAACAATTACACTTTTAGGCTCAATGGCCAATTAAATAATACATTATTTATGTTTTGAAACATGAATCTACAATCATAATCGAAGTTTTTAACCTAACATTATGATTGCAAATTGTAAAAGTTCCAAATTTCAACATTTGGTTTCATATGAAAATAACATGTTTTAGTGTATTTTAATCCATTAAACTATGCTTTATATCCATGAATTCCTTAACATATTTGATATTTTTTAATTTTCATAATGTTCACAACTCCAACAAGTGGTAACACTCTCGCTCTCTAGCATGATATAATATTTGGTTTACATTGAAAGTCAAAATTACAAATAAATTAATGTGAATTTTCATTATAATTAAAAATTCAAAACCAAGCTATTAAAAAAATATGATATTTTCAATTTAATAAGTGATTGTAATGAATATTTAAAATAATATAATAAATTTATATTAATCATATTTTAACAATTAAAATGAAATAAAAAAGTTATTATTGTTAGGCATTTCAACTTTTTAAAAAATTGTAATATTTTAATGGACATGTTTTAATCCACATTAGAAACACACTTGTTCAAAGTTGACAAAGTCTACATTATTTTTATCAATGTTATGTTTATGAAATTAGTTGGACTTGCCTAATTCTAAATATCAAATTCATTCATATAGTGGGAAGTGCCCTCTATCAATCTTTCAACGGCATATGCATGCTTGGCTTGAGACGGACATTTTATTTTGCCCCATCTAACCACCATATCTTTGGAATGGATAAACATTTTTTTCCCTCTTCTAATTACTTTATCTTTTCCAATGAATTGAAAATATTTTCCCTTTAAAATTTGATCTCTTTTGGAATTAGTGAAGATCCAACCCCCTACTCCCTTCTTTCAACTCTTTATGACAAGTTAGATAAAACTTGTTAGTTCATGTTAACCTAAGGTAATATCATCTAAATTTTCTCACCGTTCAACATTGAAGCGCATGTTTAACATCCCACACCTATGAAATAACAATCATTTATTAGCTGGTAATTAACCTATCCCAATATGATACATAGGAACCCATTTTGCAAATAATGGGAGGGTGAGGGTTCTTAGTCCCAAATAACATAAGCACTAAAGGATGGGGTGAGAGTTAATCCAAGTTTTGCTAACTAGCAACAAGAGAGGGGAAGGGTTTGAAATAAATGTCATTTAACTATGTAAGACAAAGGTTGGAATTGGAGGTGGTACGTTGTTTAGATTAGGATAGGATAAGGGCCTCTTTATCTTGTCCTTGTAATTAGACAATGGTTATGTGAGCAATAGGACCTAAAGAAAAAATGTTTCTTGGGTGTTTTTTCTACAACAGCTTAAGCTAAAAGTAGGTAAGTATTTTCTGATTTTGGGTAAAACTTTGACTAGAGCTTAATATTAGGTGATTTCTATGGCACATTTCTTGGGGTTGTTATTCATGAGCAAGAAGATATTAAGGTGGCCTTCTATGATGGAACTTGGGAAGGAGGTCGGAGCATCATGAGTATCCAAAGGGGTGAGGTAGTTACTACTCATGATAAGGTGGTATAGGCTAAACATAGAAGGAAATATTGTAAGAATTGACAATTGGAACATCATGAGCAAGCAAACATGAGTTTCAAAGGTGGTGGCTTAGAGGTCGACGCATAAGAAGGCAAACATCAAAGACAAAAATGGAGGAAGATGGGAGGGGAGTCAATTAATTTAGTTGTTATGTAACAAAGATAGGTAATGAAAGGATAAAAAAGGAAGATGAAAGGTTGGGAGCTCTTGAACACTTTCATATTTGGATCACTTTCATGATTGGAAGAACCTATGATGTTTTAATAAGTGGGTGTTTCAAGAAAAAATGAAAAAAATATTCACTGATAGTCAAAGAGATAGTGTGGACACAAGAGGATGAACTTGGTAACTTAGATCTAGAGATGCTTGGAGGAATATAGGTAGAGATTGGAAACTTCAACCATTTGCAAACTTGTGTAACCTTTCCACTTTCTAGTGAAGTGAATTAGTGATTTACATATGTTTTTTCATTCTAACTAGTTGCATATAATTAGAAATGGGTGGCATCTTGGGATAATATTCTTCGATTAGCCAATAACGATTCTTGTAAAAAGGGGCAGGGAGAAAAATAATTGAGATGGAAGCACATGGAAGAATAAAGTCAAATTGTTGCAACCTTGCAAAATTTTATTCACAAAGACACAGTAGACACCATACAAGGGAATAAGAAAAAGGAAAAGGGAGAATTTACAAGACATCAAAACTTGATGTCAAAATCTTTCCATGTCAAAAATTGATCGCCTATAGTAGGTCAGCCATGTTTCTCCATGTCAGAAATTAACCGTTTGCAATAGGTCAACTGTGGTAATGGGAGGTGTGTCTTGAAAGGGTGGAAATCAAAAAGTAGTTAGGCTTATAACTATCGCCCAATTTAGGATGGAAGATGTTTACATCCTTTGCAACGTGATTGAAATTTTTTGTCAAATAAGGGTAACCAAGACAAAAAAAGGAGGGCCTACTGGCCTTTGCATGTTCCAAATGGCATTAACACAATCATGTAAAAACACATCAACTTGTTTTTGTAAACATCCAAATACCTCAATTGCTAATGGGAAGAATTAATCAATGGGGTGTTGGTTGTAATAACTTTTTTATTTGGCTTGAATTGCATCGGAACCAACGGATCCTTGAATTGCACAAATTTGACGAAGTAAATCCATTCATGTTGGGTCGGCAATGACAATGTTGGCTAAGGTGTGAATGCCATTTTTGGTGAGCACAATGTTAATTCATTGACAAGAGGAATTGATTGTGGATGAAGGAAGTGCATGTAATTGTTTTCATCCCACATGGAAGTTAACATCTTGCATGATGGTGGAAAAGGTGTCATGAATTGCATCATGAGTACCCATGCGCTCGTTGCCATAAGCACAATGTAAAAGGTGAATACCCATAAGGTCAATGGGAAGAGTGTACACACATTAAGGGATAGCTGCAATTGAAAGATGGGGCAATCCAAATCATGTTCGAAATTATGTGGAAAAAATTGGGGAAGATAATTGAAAAGCCAGGAATAGTAGCTAAGTTATAAGCTAAACACCCTCCCTTGGGTTAAAACATGATAATATTTGGGCACAATGGGCTTCACATATCCTATTAGAGAGCATGTTGGAAAGGGTATGATGGTGCAAATGCTTCGAGATGGAATCTTGAAATTGAACCATTTGTTGTTCGATGAGTTGTTCAAACAAAGGAAGACACACAAGTTGGGGGCAATAGAAAAACACATGCCGCTTTGAAATGTTGCTGGAAAAGAAAGGTGTTGTTGTTGACTCGTTCCAAGGTTTCAAAAAGGAAGGGACGATGATCAACCATAAACTTGGCAACGATGATTAAGGCTACAAGGGCCCAACTCCTTGAATAGGTTGTTGGGGCAATGGTGGCTATCGGTATGAAGTTAATGCCATCGAATATGATTGGGAAAAAAGTTTGTTTACATGCTAGAGGTCATTATGGGCTATCAAAAGAACCTAAACCCAAGAGGCACCCAAACACTTAAAAGATGGATGACACAAAAAAATTAAGGGACTTTATGAAGGTGGAAGAAAGAGGTGTGCATCATAAGAAATATGATGGCTATTGCACAAAACAATGAGTTAAAATTCCAAAGGCTATTTGAACATCACCAATTTTAGGGAGAAGGTTCATGTGTTGAACATTCTCTAGTAAAGCATATTTGATGAAAGATGATGTGAATGATGGGGTGCCCAACGAAACCCCAAAACTCAAATTTTTTTTATGGGGTGGTAAACTAAGATGGGGTGTTGAAGTTAGGCAATGACACGCTCCCAAGTCCTAGTTAGACCCAAGTTAGGTCTAAATTATTCTCACAGTGAAATTGTGAAGAACTTGGGGCACACTCCTAGCTTTTAGCACTAGAGGGGGTAGAGGGGTGTGTTGAAGCTTCAGGATGGGACTAGGAAGAGTGACAAGCTATTCACTTACTTGAACCTACATCAAACCAACCAACAAGTTGGTTAGTTCACTTTCTGGAGCACCCTTGGTGCTAGGACAAACCATGGGCAACTCTGGACTCACTTGACTCACCACAACCTGAACTCGGGGGAAACCACCACCTTCCCCCATATAGTATACTTTGCGCCTCTCCACGGCACCCACATCCGAATGGCTTTTTGTCCCGGGACTCCCAATGACGAGTCCCGAAATTGTCACGATTTGGACTCCTTGGATTTTAAGCGATCATAACTCTTTGCTCAAACCTCTGATTGGGATGAGGTCTAAAACAAACTTGTAGCTCTCCTCAAGAGCTTTTCAAAGGTGTGTCGCACTTCACCTACACGCATTGGGGTCAGGTCGATTCCCAACTTTTAGTGGTCGGAAGTCAAACTACCAGTTTGACTCCTGGTCTTTCTTTTTGCCATAACTTGTGCTGCAAATGTCCAAATGGCCCATGCGAAGCCATTTTTGACATCTACACTTTGCTTTCCAATGATATAAAGAACACCTTAATGCGAGGTGTTCTGACCCCTGCAATCGAGCTCTGAAGTTTCGAAAGTCTCGAAGGACTCCCAAGTCCCAAATTTGGGAGTGTGAATTTCATCTTCACATTCCCTCTAAGTAGGGTTGCGACAGGCAATAGGCCATAAAATGACCGTGTTACACATTTATGAGGTTAGATATAAATATCTATTGCATTGAGTTCAAAATGTTCATATGTAGATGATATAATTGACAAGGGACCTATGATGTGTGTGTCATATGCAATGGATGGAAATAGACAAGAAGGGAAACAATTAATTATAGAACGTAAAACCCTAAAGTGGGCTAAAACGAATATTGCGCTTCTTAAGGGATCACCTTGATAATGAAAGGCCCCACGATTTTGGGAGGTTTAAGGCAAACAATTCCATCATTGAAAAAAAATTGATGATCAATTGAAGCAATCGTTTGACCAAAGGCCAATTATTGATTAATGATTAAATTGATCGACATTCAATATATACCCTATGATTAAACATTTGGTGCATAAAATTAATGTTTAAATTTTTCATCACCCAAGGATGGATGGAGCATTTTTGTGTTTGGTCATGGATCAAAATTGGGTCATTTACACACCCCTTGAGATGCACTTTAAATAACAAAATATTTAATGATTGGGAAAACATTATATCAATTTTGGGCACTCATCAACCTTAATTATAATAACAAAATGTTTGGTTAAAGCCTTAAGGTGCACATATAATAAAATATTTCAACCCGTTCAATAGAAGGGATTGTTTAGTAATGGGAGTGGTTTAATGCAATTACAAAAAAAATGGGGTTTAGGCATACAAACAATCTTGTGTGCACAAACAAACATTAAAACTTAATATCCAAAGCAACAACTTTGGGGCACAAAATAAGACACATTTATGATTGTTTTAAAAAACATGCAAGGACCCCTCTTGTGAGCACATTGGATTCCTTCCAAAACCATGCATATCAAAATCAAGTTATATGTGCAAAGCATAATGCATTTGAGTGAAAACTTCAAGTTTATCAAATCCTTTAGCAATTTTCAATAATGTCCTCATTCCCAATTGATATGTTAGATGATCTTTAATGTTTTTTAGAGCTATTGGTTCTAGGTGCAAAAATGTTGAAATTAAAAATATATGAGAGAGAAAAATAAATGAAACCAATAGAAGGGGAAAAATAAATGAAAGAAAAAGTCAATTCATAAGATATCAAAATAAAAGAAAATTTGCAATCTTAGAAGTATAAGCATCAAGTGAAGAGATATGAACTTCTTGTGTGAATCAAATCTAGGAGGAAAAATACAAGTTTATAAACACTATCATTGGATCCAAAAATTAATCCCAAAGTAGTAAAGAATTTAAATAGATCTAGTTTTTGTAAATTTTAACAAGTTGTAGCCCAACATAACATGAGATTCACACCTACAACATGCATATCAATTGTAAACATCAATTTAATACGGGAGGATGTTGAAAAAATTTATGAACTTATTTCTTTTATTGAAAATTTAAAAAGTCATGATCTTTTGAAGTATCCTAACCTATAACACTTTTTTTATAATTTTGGAGTGTCTATAGGTGTTTGAAATGCACACCTCTTGTAGGTTTAGAGATAATTCCCTTAATTATTGAAGGTTGGGGCCAAGAGGTCAAGGGTTGTCATGATGCCCAATATACCTTGTAGGTGATAGTATGGATTGCTAAACCAACCAATAGTAAATTAAAAAAACATTTCACCTACATTTGCAAAACAAACAAACATGGCAATAAGAATAAATAAAACTTTTGCACTACACCAATGAGGTAAATGGACATACAAATCCTTGGAAGAAACAATGGATACAATGAAAAGAACAAAAACTTATTTGAGAAAAGCAAACAAACATTGGAACATATTTCTAACTTCTCTTTTAGATCATTTGAATGGCAAGACATGATCAAGGAAGGTTGGCCCATAAGGTGTGTTAATGGAAGAAGATGAAGATGTAGCTATAATGGCTTGGGTGTTCATTATGCAAAAATGTGAACTTTCAATGACCTTACAACAACTCCAAATGAAAATGAAGAAACTCATTTAAACTAGGTCCACCCCTATCAAAGATGGAATTTCAAGGAATAGTTTGTGGTTTTGGTTTAAATGTCAACATTTAAAACTAAACATTAGACTTGTGAAAGGATCGGAGGTCTATAGAGCATAAGGTATGACAAGTCATGCATGTAACTCATTCTACCATACATTATTATAGAATGACGTTTGGAATTTTAAAAAAACAAGGATTCATGCATGAAGCAACGAGGGGAAAAAATTATACCAAAAAAATGTTTGCAACCTATTTACAACATCATTCCAAGGTCCAAGGAGTGGTTAAAAGTGAGTTGTATCATAGATGTTGCAAGGGGTTTCCTATTAGGCTTTTACATCTTTAACATGAACATGCATGGTAATGCAAACCAAGGCATGGATGATGTTATTTCTATTCAAAGAATTTTCATGATGTTCAAAAGGTTAATTGAAAGTGGCATCTTTAATTTCATTGACACCTATTAGTTCATGATGGACATGGTTCACATATTATGTCAGAAACAATAGAATAAACACAAGCATATGGGTTGGATATGATCACATTACCTTTTCATAATCCCATGCCTTATAAGGTTCCCCAAATGTGAGTTGTTTTAAACCTTTCAAATCAATTGTAAAGAAAAAAATGAACAATGAAATTGTTAAAATTAATCAATGTGAACTAAACAAATGCACATTGGTTGATAGGGTTGACAAGGTTTTGGACCAATCAATGTCTAATAAAAACATCAAAAGTGGTGGATGATGGTAACATGGATTTGGCATTGAACCTTAGGGCTATGGACAATAAGACCAAACCAAATAACATATACACAACACCACCTTCCAACATTTCAAATGAAAAAAACAATGATAATCTTGATGGAATAGTTGATGATCAACAAGAATGGGGGAAAACTGGAGCTACCACACAATTCTTGAACATAGTAGCAATAATAGATGATCTTGGAATAAGGGTTGATGTTTGTTTACCAATAATAGCTAATTTTGAGATATTATGTGGATACCCATGAGTATTACTACCACACAAGATACAAGTTCAATAAAAGATGTTTATGACCTAATAGGTGGCTTAAACAACCTACTTATGAAATGCAACAAGGCCAAAGTTTAACAATTGCAACCCATGAATCATTGTCTTTTGCAAATTTGTTGTCCCCCCCATTTTAACTTGCAAGAATACCAATGGGCAAAGAATCATTAGTTGATTACAATTAATCACATGTTAATCATATTTAGTGAATACTCATATATTTTGTGACAAAAACCATGGACAGGGAGGTGGTGGAAAAGATCATAAAACTAAAAAAGAATAAGGAGGATAAGAGAGTTAAACAAGTTGTTAATTTCCCTAATGTGATCAATAAAGTCTAATGAACAAATGTCATAAAACAAAATTTTACACAACTTGGTCTACAATTGCAATAAATGAACAAGGGATAAATTTCAATTCAATTTTGCAACAAGTTTAAGGGCCCACCTTTTATTGTATAAATGGATAATCCTTGGGTGTACAATAGAAAATCAAAGATAATCCAAAGCAAGGGTAAGGGTTTGAATGCAAATGAAAGGAACCAAGAAAAACAAAACAAGAGGATTGAACTCCACAAACCAAGAGGAATGAGACCAAGGGTTTAAGCTCTACAAACTGAGAAAAACAAGACAAGTGAATCACTCTCCACAGACCAAGAGGAATAGGTTGAAGGGAAAGGGTTATTCTTCATAAAACAAGAATAACATGACAAGGGGAAGGGTCACATTTCATAAACAAGAAGGACAATCAACAATGTGATTTGGGTTCTCAAGAAGAACAAAACAACAATGATGACAAATGGGGGTGGGATGAGTTTGATAAAACAACAAAAAAACCAGATGAAACAAAGAAATATAAGATGACAACAATCGCATGTGAAAGGTGGGATTTGAGTTTGTAAAACAATGAAACATGTTAAGGGCCGATTGAAATGCAAGACCATGACAAACAAACATAAGAGGGGGGGAAGGTTTTGTAGAACAATAAAACACACCAAGTGCCCATTGAAACGTAAGATGATGAATGAATGCGAGGGTGGGGGGTTTCTAGGGCAATGAAACACATTAAGGGCCCACCAAAACACAAGATGACAAGGAACAAGTGTGACGGGGGAGGGGGAAAGTTTTTAAGAATGACAAAACACACTAGACAACCAACAAAACATGACAATGAAGATGAGACATAAAAAAGGGGTGAGGTGAGTTTTATAAAACATTAAAACACACCAAATGACCAATGAAGAACAAGACAACGAGGATAATACACAAGAAGGGGGTGGGATGGGTTTTATGAACAATGTCTAAACACCAAATGACCACCAAAACACAAAGGATAATGATGATAAAAGATTGAGGTGTTGTAGTAGATGTTGATGACTTGCATCACACATTTAAAAATTATCATTGGTAGTGTGCCATCATGTAGCCACATAATAGACCACAACGAGCACCATCTAAGTTCTATTTGACAAATGGAAGAAGATGAAACCAAAGCAAATGACCACAATGGAAAGAAGTAAGGTACAAGAATTCATGGAAGTTGAAACTTTTTGAACACCAACAACCAAAAAGCAACAACAAGCGCAAATAATTACACAACGTACTTGGAGCACAAAGCTTAGGAGGGAGACTATTGTTGAAGTGCGAACCCCTTGCCAACTAGCATTGTCACTTGAAATTCTAGGGTTAGGCAAACAATGCCAACTAGCAATGCCACTTGAAATTCTAGGGTTAGGCAAACAATGCCAACTAGCAATGCCACTTGAAATTCTAGGGTTAGGCAAACGAATGTTTTCTCATGATTGTAGATTATCACACTTTTTTGGCACTAATCTAGGCCATTGGTCTATATGAGAAGCATTTTTACATAAAGAATTGAATGGATTTCAATTTCATCCATTTCAAACAAGGGTCAGATCTTATTCAGTTTTAAAATGCTAACAAATTATGAATAAGGTGCAAAGTGTTTGGTTTAAAATTTTACATTTATTATTTAAATATTTAAAAAAACCTTGGTCAGGCGTCAAATCTGTCCCTATTCACACTGATTCCTCTCGCCTGCTATTCCTCTGCGACGTAAGGGACTTCTTTAGAGAGGTGAGATGTGACAGGTTCGCCGCCGCCTCGGAGGCAAGGAGGTGGGCCGTGGGCCGTAACCACTAACCACCACCGCCACCGGGGAAGCAAGGAGGTGGGCCGTGGGAGGTAGCGAACCACCACCTGCAAGCTGCTGTGCAGCCTTGTAGGCTGCAGTGCAGCGCACACAAGGGCTTCCCTTTGTAAGCGCGCGCGATGTTGCAGCTCGTAGTTGGGAAGTGCCACGACTTCTTGCAGCAATGATAGGAGTGTGAGGGCTTCCCTTTGTAAGCGCGCGATGTTGCAGCTCGTTGTTGGGAAGTGCCACAACTTCTTGCAGCAATGATAGGAGTGTGATTGCATTCACAGATTGGTGTAAATAATTCTCCTAAGTTATTGGTTTTGTATAAGATTTTAGAGTCCCAGAGTTTTGGTTTCTCTCAAGAGGTCGACGAGGTTGCAGAGGACAGACAGACACACCAGGAGGAGGAGGAGGAGCTCGAGATTACCTACATTGGTCCTTTTGCAATCACTCTTTTTTCGGGCTCGTCCAATGTTGTACGTGTTGATGTCGAGATTCAGGAGAGCCTGCAGCGTCGGTTGGAATCTGAGGAAGCGTGGAGCACCGGGGATAAGTGGATTGGGGCTCTGATTCGTGGATTAGGGTTTAGGGTTTTTGTTGTGTTGGGGTGTGGGAGAATTCGGGGAGGGGAGATTGTTCGCAAGGATTGAAGGAAGGAATATTGAAGAAAGTTTATTTGGAAGCGGTGGAGTGGAATTGTTTAGTGGTTTGAGATCCACTCTAACATCCAGAAAATTGGATTAGAGAGAGAGAGAGAGAAGTTACGGCAAGATGGTGCTGGCGGAGCTGGGGGGCCGCATCTCGCGTGCCCTCCAACAGATGAGCAACGCCATGTTCATCGACGAGAAAGTGTTGGCGGAGTGTTTGAACGAGATTTCACGGGCTCTGCTCCAGGCGGATGTGCAGTCCAAGATGGTGATGAACATGCACAACAACATCAAGAAGAATTGTCAACCTAGATGATCTTGCTGCTGGACGTAACAAGCGGAAAATCATCCAGCAGGTCAGAGAATTCCCTCCCTCACTCCCCCCTCACCCATCTGTCCCCCCTCCTCTTTCACTTGCCACTTCTTTGCAGTGGGATTTACCAAATCTGGACATACATACAGACAGACAGATGTGCTCCAAACCCGAAGTGGCTCCACAATATCCCAGGGTTGTAATCCAGTGAAGGACCAAAATGTATTGTTGGTCTGTGATGCACAGGCAGTGTTCAATGAACTCTGCAGCATGCTTGATCCTGGGAAACCTGCATTTGTGCCAAAGAAAGGAAAGCCCAATGTTATCATGTTTGTTGGACTTCAGGGTAAGAGTTATTCCCTCTCCCCTTTTTCTAAAACTCAGATGCAATCATCTACCACCCAAGGGTACAACAATCAAAAAACACCCTAGAAATTTTGGGACTGTATCTGGTACAGCTTCATCATTTGCAGTTTTGCAGATGTAAATGTTCTTTGTGAATATCAGATTGCTAACAATAATTGCAAGCAGAAGAATTAGGAGTCTTGGTGTTGAGGCTTGAAATGATGTTGTGCATCAGGTTCAGGAAAGACAACAACAATTACCAAGTATGCTTACCACTACCAGAAGAAAGGATGGAAACCTGCTCTTGTCTGTACTGATACTTTCAGAGCTGGTGCCTTTGATCAGCTCAAGCAGAATGCTACCAAGGCAAAGATTCCTTTCTATGGCAGGTACAAACAGCAAGTTGTTTGAGCTCAAATCAGAGCATTAACTGTAACATCTGGTAGCTTCATTAGAGATGATGCAAAGCCAAGGGGTTTGATCACTGGTGATCATCTTGACATCATCAATCAGGCCATCTGTTTGCTCAATTTGGGTTGATACTCAGGGGATTTTATTCAAGGTTGATGAATGGGGGCGGTGAATTGGATTGTCAGCTACACAGAGACAGACCCTGTGAAGATTGCACAGGAGGGTGTGGATACATTTAAGAAGGAGGGCCATGATCTGATCATTGTGGATACAAGTGGTCGACATAAGCAGGAAGCAGGAATGCACAACATATGAGTAAATCTCTTCCACCACAAATGCTTAAACAAATACGTGGCATTGGAGGCCTACAGACACTTATGAAGCAAATAGGTTCAAAAGAGTTTTCAGGCATGTTTGGTGGAGATGGAGGAATGGGTGGGATGATGGGCAGTAGTGGCAACAGGTGGTAATAAAACAGACAGCTTGGCATACACAGTTCCTGTTACAAATGAGTTGGGCACAGGGTTCTGATAGAATTCTATTGACTTGGAGATTTGAATCCAGAGCCTCAACAATAGATTTTATTTTTCACTGCCTGTTCAAGAGTTCACTGTCAGGACAGAGATAGCATTTGTGTTCTCTAGTATGTCCTAGCATGTCTGAACTTGTATGAAAAATGATGCCAACAGTTGGCACACCACATCAAATATCTATTTGATGAGTAGCACTTCCACAGATGTATGATCTTGCTCACAAGATAATCAGTCTAGAGATTCTCAGTATAGATTGTTAATGAAGAGATGCAATGGTTCAAATGTGGCTTCTTGATGTATTGTATGAAACAGTCTGAAAGTTGAAATTCATATGGTCAAAGTTTGAAGTCATGTTCATATTCCTGCAATAGAGTATAACGATATGCATGTAGTTTCAGTCTACAAGACAACCAGAGAAACAGAATTCATGATTCTCTATTCACCTGCTCACTTTTGCTGGAAGATCAAAAGTAAACAGTAGTCCTGAGATATGTTACCTATGTTGCAGGTCTGTCTTCCAGTACACAGTGATAGTAAACAGATTCTGAGTTCTATAAAAGCAGAGTAATATGGTCTTTCCATCTTGGTCACTGTGCAGTCTTTATGTACCTCAAATTCAGCAACCTACATCAGTTGCACCTCATATGCATCATCCTCTGATGGAAGATAGATAAGGTCTTGTTTTACTCTTGTAAAGTCAAAGAAACCACTTAACCATATCTCTGTTGTGGACAAACAGGACACCTTTCAGGCAGTGGCATCAGGTTTTCAGTGGGAGCTGTAATGATACAAATGCATCTGCTTACTCTTCATCCTCATCTTCTTCATCATCCTTGAACATGGTGGCCATGCGCATGGCCAACTGAGCAGCCATCTCTCTTCTTTGTCCATCTGATAGGATACGCATATTATCGCGCATGTTGGCCATTTCGTGCATCAACTGCTCCATATCCTCCATCCCAGGCTCCCAATTTACCATTACCCCTGGATCCACATGTCCATTGGCAACATCTGGTGGAAGTGCTTCCTCTGTGGAGGAAGCTTGAGGCAATGGGGTCATCTCTGTTTCTGCAATTCCATCAGACATTTCTACTACCACAATCTGCTCCCCAATCTCTTCAAACCTAGGTTCTGGAAGTGAGCCCAAACTTGAAGGCAGGGAGGTCACTTCAACCTCATTTTGAACTTCAGATTCTTGGTGGATCTCACTTGCTGAGGTGACAGTATGCTCTACCGTCTGGTGCTCACCAGCCGATACAGTAGCATCAAGCGGAGGTGCATCAGAGCCTGTAAAGCTCCAGAGCTCATCATTGCCATCCCATGGCTCTGTGGATGCATTTGACAGAAGCTCATATTCAATGAGATAATCTAACTCGTCTTCTTCACTTGAAAAGTCTGCAAAGTTGAAAATGTCAAATTTGACATATCAGAAAAACCACTCTGCACAATCAAATACAAACCTCTGGCATAGGTTTTGATAAATTATGGCAGCTCAAAAGTATTAAGACTTTCCTTTCCTTTAGTGGACTGCAGGACATGAGTGGCAACACACAGATAAAATAAGATCACTAAGAGGGAAGCAGAGGATAGTCACCTTCAATTTCTTGAGGAGCTTCTGAACTCTCAGTGAGCTTGTTGAGGGGTTTCATAACCAGACCAGGCCACATGTGTGCTGATAAAGCCCCTTCAATTCTGGCAATGCCTTGCAAGTCCCCATCTACTGACAAACCTGTGCCAGACATCACTATTTCATCAGTGTATTTGGTTAATAGATCTACAATACTAGAGAGATCTGATTCTTTTGCAACCAAACCTGGTCACAGATCCTTGTCTTCTGGTTTTTCAAGATAGGTATGTAGCCAGAGAAGGGAAGGTACTTACATTGATCAAATACCTCATTTATTGCACAGGCTTCAATGTACTCAATGCCTCTCTCACTGCACCATTCAATGCATGAGTGCCGCCTATCATCCAGTGACTCCTGGTCTTCACCACCCAGCAGCTTTGAGCCTTCTGTCTGTTCAATGCCGAAGTCCATGTACTCAGGATGTGGGTCACTGGAGGACTCCCCACGCTTCTGTAAACGTCGTCGATACTCTGTGTGGCCAAAGTGTGAAGGCACACGGTCAGCCTTGTTGCCTACACACATCAATATGTCGAAAGTCTTCAGCTCCATCCCCGAAACCCATTCCTGAATCTCCTCAAATGATGTTGACTGCCAGGAACACAGATACCACGCAAAATACACTATCCTCAGGATACACTGTGAAGACAAATGCTACACACAACACTGGACTCTTCATTTTTGTAAGAACAGGTTGGGAATTGATTCTATTTGTTATTTCATAAAAATTCCAAAAGGATGCACCAAAAATTGACACTCTAATGTGCAAATCAAGAACTGTCTCATACTCACATTGCTGAGATCAAAAACCATGACAAGAGCCTCACAGCCATTCACCAAAGATTGCAACTGTTGCCCATCATTGAGCTCTGGGTTGTTAAGGCATGTCATCCAGACACAAACATCTGCTGTGTAATACTTGGTATCAATGGTCCAGCTGCATTGTACAGTTCAACAGAAGAACAAAACAGCAACATCAGAAAAACAGCAATCATCTCTAGAAGCCCCTAATCTCCTAAATCTGAGTAACCCTGTTCTTGAGGCGCATTACAAAGACCAGAGGTGCAAACCACTCTTGTCATTAGAACAAGGCTCCAGTGTCTTCACCATTCCAGGAGAATGATGTCAGAGATCAATGCACAAGTCTTCAGATACTAGTCCTAACTTCTTGCAATTATGCTCCTGACATCAGATCTCTAACACCAATTGCTCTTTCACATCCCAAAGTATGCAACAGAAAATCTCCATGATCTGAAACTCTAGAAGAAGTATAATCCACCAAGAACCTTGTCCAAGTGTTGCTTATTATCCTCCAAAAGTGAAGTACACAGCTGATGAAAACTGATGGAATGACAAGCACTACCACCCTCCATGCACTTCAGTAATTTGATCGGAGTTTTGATCGTGTTCAATCTGCTCATGAAGATACATGTTTCTTCCTTAAGAAATAACAAAGTTTCCTCAAACCTAAATAGGAGCAAGTTGTTCCAGGAGGAAGAGAAAAACACTGGAGGAAAAGGTTTCGGATGTTTCCAGTGGTGAGCTTCTTACCCATGGCAACTTGCCTCTGTTGCTGATGATGTGACGATTTCGGAATCTTTGTCTGCAATCAGTCCTGTAAACAAACGTCCCATCCAGATGTCTGAGCAAGAACTGGACATCAACAAGATGGACATCCCTAAGCATCAAGCTTTGATTCAAGGTGTTCAAAAGCAACAAGCTGAAGAAGAACAAGAAGGAAAGAAACCAGATGAGAAAAGAAAAGAAAAGAATTGGTCATGTCTTTGTTTATGCATATCAAACGCAATGGAAAACGACCAGAAACCAAAAGAATAGGTGAAAAACGCACTGTTCAGGATGGTGCGTTTGCCTACATCCTTTGAACCCACGACGAGAATGCCGGGTCTGCAAGCGACTCCGTTGCTCGCATCTTCTTCTCCAGCCACCGATTGAGGAACTTCCATTCCCATCCTGATTGTTTCTTCCCTCCCGCTTCTTCCTTCCTTCCTTCAACCCTAAACCGATCACCACACGCAAAACCTTCTTCTTCTTCTTCTTCTATTGCAATATAATCCTGGAAAAGCTTAAACGTTAAAGCATTGACGCGCACTCAGGTACACTACAAAATTAACGAAAGAAATGTAGAGCACAATTGAAACATGGACCGAAAATCTAAAGATCCCACACTCTCCCTCGATTGCCGGAAGAAGAAGAAGGTCCTCCCGCTACCGACGGTGTCACGCCGCAGGCGTAAAGCGCAGAAGATGGAGTTACGACGAGGTCGTGCGTGGTGGTGCGCAACACGCTATCGCTTTCCGCTGTTGCGAAGCAAAACAGGTACGGGGGTCAAAACCAGAAACTGGACGCGTGTGGATTGCCCCGACAGAACCGCATCTCGACGACGACGACCAGATTAGGGTTCGGATTAGGGTTTGGAAAGCATCGCATCAACGAGAATCGTTTCTTTCTTTGCATTTTTTCGCTGTTGCGCTTGGCATTGGATCCATATCCTTTCTTTCTTTCTTTTCTTTTGGCTTTTGCTGCTTGCAGATTGTTTGTTGGGCAGGAGATATTGCTGTTTTTTGGCTGGCCGTTTGTCGTGGAGCTAGGGTTTCGATGGCACGCGTGCATCCCGCGTCTTGCACTTGGGGACAGATACTCTTTCACGGTTGCATCTGGACATCAGCTTACATGTTGGTGGGGCTTGTAACTGCTTTCCCACTTGTGCACCGCGCCTTTGCGCTGCTCCTTACTTTCTGAAACACCGCAACAATTACTACTGTAACGTGCATCGTGCGACGGAGGAAAGAAAACAAAAGAAAACAAAAAAAAACACTTCATCGACTACTACTACTACTCTCTTCATGCCTCGATACGCGCAACTTGTAATCGGGCCTGCCGGCAGTGGCAAGGTTTGGCACTAACTCTTTCTTCACGTGTGTGTATGTGTGTGTGTCTCTCTCGTTGTAAGAACATTGGTGGTGGAGACGGAAGAGCTTCAGCAGTTGCCAGAGCTTTTTGGAAGAGTGCAATTGGAGTTGTTCACATTTTTTGTTGCATGTCTTTCTTTGACGGTGGAATGAATGCTTGTGGCGGGCGGTTGGTGGGGAAGAACAGTCCACATATTGCCAGAATGTCTATCAACATTGTCAGAGCATCAAGCGGACTGTGCATGTGGTGAACTTGGACCCTGCTGCCGACCATTTTGAGTATCCAGTATCTGTAGGTAAGAACTCTGCCTCTGTGTGTGTGTGTGTGTGTGTGTGTATCTTTCTGTCTGTGATAAAACCCTTAGCAACACGAGTTATGATGTATAGATTGTAGACCAGGAGAGGATCATCACCAAGCTTATGTTGGTGGTGTAATTGCTTTGTGTGTGTGTGTGTGTGCAGATATTCGGGAGCTCATCTCTTTGGAAGATGTGATGGAGGAGTTAAAGCTGGGTCCAAATGGTGGCCTTATCTATTGCATGGAGTATCCTCCATTTTCTTTTCTGATGCCTAGGTGGTTCTGAAGCTGGGTTTCTTTCAGGTTTTTTTTTTTTAGGGTTTACGGCTTGCTGATTGTGAGCTGTCTGTCTTAGGTAGATGGAAAGGTGCACAGCAGCAGGGTAGAATTTAGGTGGCAATCAAAGTGCAAAATTGAGTGCAGAGTGTTATGTAACTCTTTGACCTGCTGTAAGATATCTGGAAGAAAATCTGGAGGATTGGTTTTCAGAGCAAATGGAAGACTACATTGATGATGACTACCTGATCTTTGATTGCCCAGGTTCATCTGCCTCTACAATGCTCAAACTTCAATTTGGACTTGACAGGAATGGATGTCTGTGAAATGATATTGATGTGCAACTGTGGTGTTTTTGTGTGTGAGATTCTCACTATGCTTGTCTCCCTGTGTGTCTTACAATGTCATCAGAGCCTTTGATCATTTCAAACTAGATTTTGCCAAGATGGGACAAAAGCTTGGATTGGAGATCTTGACAAATGTTAGTTGGATTGTTGGATTCTGATTTGTCATGGCTTTTGTGATGAGGAGCTGATGCAGGGCAGATAGAGCTTTACTCGCACATACCTGTGCTGCGCACTTTTGTTGACCAGCTCAAGAGATGGGATTTCAATGTCTGTGCTGTCTACATGCTGGATTCTCAGGTGTGCACTTTTATGTGTCCATGAGGAAGTATGTTGAGTCTACAAAGTGAATAGAGAATAAGTGTCATAACAAGGCTTGAGACACTTTGTGTAACATGGCTTTTCTTTTTGTTATGGCTGCAGTTTAGGCAGTACATTCAGATCCCCAAGAATTCAATGGATATGCGGTGTGAAGTTTTTTTGTTGTTCTAATGTAAATTTTTTTGTTCCTGGCAACAGTTTGTGTCAGATGTGACAAAGTATATCAGTGGCTGTATGGCATCTCTGTCGGCCATGGTGCAGCTGGAGCTTCCCCACATCAATGTGCTTTCAAAGATTGACCTTCTTCCCAGCAAGCGTGACCTTGACAAGTGAAATTCCTTCTCTGTTTTGCAAAATACCTTTTCCACTGAATTGTTTTTTGCACTGAATGTTTCAATCCCATATCAAATCTGCTGCAGTGTTTTTTCTATTTTTGATGTTCTGTTGTCTCTTTCTGCACCGGTGAATTGTTCTAGGTGGGAATTTCAGGTTTCTGGATCCAGATGCAAGGCTTCTATTAGGTGATCTTAATCAACAAATGGCACCTCGCTTTGCCCGCCTCAACCAAGCACTTGCTGAACTTGTATGTTCTGTCAACTCATGAGCTTTGCTGGTTGAGCTGAGTTCAGAAATCATGTAGACTATGTACTTAAGATCCTGAACTTTGAAGTCTTGTGTCCCATGACCAAGTTCATCCTGTTCTAACTTCCTTTCTAGTTATATTGGTTAAGTGGATAGTCAAACTATCAATGAAGAATTGCTGAGCAGAAAAGAACAAAGAAAGGACTAATGCTTGCTGGAGCCAGTGTAAGAGTTGTTGCTGATCAGTTAGCACTTTTGACCCTACATAATATGGCCATGTGTGTCTTCTATCATGATTTTTTTCTGTTTTGTGTGTTATGGGAAGGTGGATGACTACAGCATGGTCAACTTTCTGCCCCTGGATATCACAGATGAAGACAGGTGAAATGCAACCCAGCCCCTATTTGTACTTGTTGAGTTGATAATCATGCCATTCCTTGATAGATCTCTTTGAGGAGATAGAATGGTAAAACAGAAGATGAGTGTGTTCTGAAGTTTTATTCATCTCATGAGTCAATATACTGACAACAGTGTTTGCAATTTGGAGCACTTGCAGCATCCAGTTTGTGTTGTCACACATAGACAATGCTATCCAATATGGAGAGGATGCTGAGCCCAAGGCTAGGGATCATGATCCAGGTGGAGATGATGGTGGGGGGTTTTAAGGGTGAGAGTGTGATCCTGTGTTCTCCCTCTGTTGGAGGCATGGAGAGAATGCTTCAAATGTTGTGGGAGCTTCAAGAGACTTGAAATGATCAAAATCTTTTTCCCTATCAAAACTTGATATTTTCTCCTTGTTCTTTGCTGCTTGTTGCTGTATTATGCCCATCTTTACCACTGTGCTGGAGGTGACGGTTTTAATCCATTTTGAAAAATCAGAACCCAATGTGTTAAATACAATTGATGTCCTCTTTGTAACATATTAATATACTTCTTTTCTATATTGCTCTAACATGTAATTTTATATGTAACATATTCATTAAGGTTTACTAAGAAAATCTTGCTGTAATTTAGTTTCCATATAGGCTTGGACTTTAAAAGGTCTCTGGTGAATATAAACTTAAGTTAATAGGTTCACTTGCCTAATAGTGACATGAAATAGACAGACTAGACAATTTCACTGGGGGTTGCACACAAATGAGACTTCTTCTCTTAATAATAATATCATACATTCTTTACATGTCAAAAACTCCAGAATTCAAAATATGCTAAGTAATCAGTGATTGTATGTTGAACCGAATCATGGACGGTGATATTGCTTCCATGAGCCAATTGAAACAACACATGCTCCACACATCATTGCAATTGTTCACCATTTCAAACTATGAATGTAAGAAAAATACATGTTTTGTAACATATTGCAAATTCCACTACATACTAAAGACATTACAATTATGTATTCAATGTAATATAGTATGAAATACATATTAGTTCTGCGTCAACTTACAAGGTACTTTAGCAGTCCAAAGACATGGGATGTTGGAGTTACATGTCTATACTTCAAAAAAATCAGCCACCAAGGTGAAAAATTGAGTGGCAGGAAAGGGGGTGAGAAGAAGATCATGTGTGTACCCCAGGAGGCTGCATCCATGAACAAGTTTTTGAAGCTGGTCGTGTTTTGCAATGGCTTTTTCTTTCAACACTCCTCATGGTGGCACTACTCACACTACTCTAGCTTCCTTGCAGACCCTTGTAAGCTTTCTTCTGTTTTCTCTCTCTCTCTCTCTCTCTCTCTCTCTAATGCCTTCTTCTCATAATATGTATGTTTTCTTTGCTGAAGATGAAGTGCCCCCATAGGTTGCTTGCCTTCTGATTCCTGGGGATCTGGAGCAAAATGCTCACACTCATTCAAGCCATGGTTTCCTGCATAGCATGCGACTGCAAATCTGGTCTGCTATGTCTAGTCAAGGCTGCAAGCCATTCATAATACTCATAATCCCATTCCAGGTTACTCCATAATCCCGTATTGCCTGACTGCTATGCAAGAGTGGGCCAAGACACCTGCTGGCTATGAGACAGCATGAAGACACCCTTGACTCTTCCAAATGCAGAGTTAATCCTTCCCAGATGCTTTGATTACTTCTCTTAAAAGAAGTGGATCAGCACAGATAAAGACTGCTACAACATGACTACAACATTAGTACTTGATCACTGGCACCACTTGCTGTGGAGCAGCATTTACTCATGGCTGAGACAGAAGAGACTAACGAAATAGCTCCATTGGATAACCAGACTGGATTTGGTGCTGAGCATCGGCAGATGACACTGGTGATAGTGCATGCATTTTGCGCCACTTGCTGTTGCTGTTTTGATGAGGCCTGCTGAACAATTGCACACAACTGGTTTTATACCTCCTCGTGACAAAGATGCCAGAGTTTGGTTTCCCTCAGTTCCACCATCTCCAACATCTCCGATTGCTGGTTGCTGACCTCCATCTTTCTGCTGAGAGTCACAGCCTGAATGAATCCCCTCAGACATGCTAGTGGTTGCCCATGCTGTTGGTCATGCTGGTGAGGTAAAACTCCTTGCTGCTGCAAAGCAATTTTTGCTCTAGATTTTCTCAACTGTCATGTGGGAGGTTGGCTGGCAATACCATGTAATAATTTGAACTCACCACTTCCTGTGGCTGCAGGAGAGGGGTGCTGAGAAGCTTGTCAGTCTGGCTACATATTGGCAGAAATCTGGACAGCTGCAGCCTGGGCTTGGGCTTGAACCTGAGCTTGAGCTTGAACTTTTGGCAATGGCTAGGACTTGAGCACTTGAGCTTGGGTGATAGCTTGAGTGTGCACTTGATCCTATTATTGATGTCTTCCCACAAGCTAATGGTAAATCAGCTCCAAAAGCAAACCCCAGAGAGAGCTACAGAGGCTCTCATCCCCACACCTCTTCAGACAAGGAAAGTTTCATTTCCATCACCAACTGTTCTGATCATACTTTGCCATGCATTTGTCCCAGCCACTGCATAGGCAACTAGTGACTCCTCCCATCTGCAGGTTCAGGGACCTTTCAACAGCAACATGCATAGTACAGACTACTTATAGGAACATTCACAATCAAAGAAAATTCATGGCAGTGATTTGGGAATTGAGACAAGTTTTCTGAAATGGCCCAATAGTCAAGTGCAACAGTAAATCAGCAACCTTGCATTGGCAATTTTTTGCAGCCAGGAGTGGAACAATTTCTAAAGGCTGGAAATGTTGTTACAATCTCAGAGTCCACTCAGTTTCCAAAATAACTCTGCCATAAGAGGAAAGAGGCACCAGACATACGTAGTGCAAATGGTAGAGGAAGGAAATCAAAACTTTTGGGAGGCTCCACAGCCACTTTTCCTCATTGTTAACAGTCTCAAACTATGGTGGTGTCACAATACCTCTAGACATGCTACAAACAAAATGGACTTGATATAGCAATTGACTAGACAGACTACTGGCATCAACTTGTGTCTTCTTATGTTTGAAATCCAAGTTCCTTTGATTTGTCTACAACCAGAAAATTCAGATCAAGTTGATCAGCCATATTTTCTCCACATCTCACAGGCATAAATGGTATCATAAGAACAGGGGAAAAACCACCCTGACCTTCTCCATCAGCCAGAGAATTTTGTGACTGGCATATTGCATATACTTTACCTTCTACCAGCCTATTACTACAATCCCACAAGTGCAAAAGGATCTGAAAAGAATTTTCTCCCAAAGTTTAGACCATGGCATGATAGCAACCACAAGAGAGCGACAAAGATTGACACCACCACCACCAACAACAACAACATTGACAAGAGCTACATATGGCTGCATTGACATGTTTCTCTGACAAGGTTGATGTTCACTTATCTTCTTCTCTGATCTGTGATACCACCTTGTGAATCCAGAAAGAACTCCTACCACAGTTTCTCTCTGTGACCTCCACCAACTGCACAACTTCCTCCCAAATCATGCACTTTGATCACATAGAGCCTATTTTTCAGCAAACAAAACATATGTACTGTGAGAAGAAGGCAAGAGAGAGAGAGAGAGAGCACAAGGAAGCTTACAAGGGTGTGAGAGGAAATTAGAGTGCTGTGAGTAGCACCTCAATGAGGATTGTTGAAAGAAACAGTCATTGCAAAACACTACTGGCTTCAAAAGCTTGTGCATGGATGCAGCCTCTCGGGCTACACACCTGAAGCTCCTGCCCTGGATCAAGGTTTTTTTCCCTTCCTCTAGAATTTTTCCCTCTCTACTTCAGTTGTGGCTTTTGTTCATGGAATGATAAGGAAGGTTTGTTGTCTCCATACCTCAATGAAAAATGGAGGTTTGCATCTGTCTGTCTGAAGACTACTCCATTTTCACGCAAATCTCATGTGCTGCTTATGTGATTTGTAGTGTGTGTACTGTATTTACCCTATGTGTATGATGCATTCATTGAAGGAATATCAAATGTTTTGGTACATTTGTGATATGTAGGCTCAAGTCCAATGTGAACATTTTGCAACTAATACTCCAAAGTTCTCTATGTTGCACATGGTATGACTTGTTACTATCCAAACATGCATTTGGAGTTATCATGCTCCACAATCTGGGGAATTGGTATATGTTGCACATGGCAAAATTTGTTGCTACATATTTTTCAAGACACAGTTGTTGGTCTTAGGAGGGTTGGTCACATTCATTGAGTCTATTTTTCTACAGAAGGTCTAGTTGAATGATGTTGGAGCTTTGAAAGCTAGTGGTGTTTTGCAATGGTTCAAAGCCGAAATTGTGCAGAAGAAAGACATCCTCTTGGAATTATTTTATAGTTGAAATTTTGACTTGAGAAGGGATTTGACTAAATGAGGTTGTATTTGGCTGTGTAAGGTTTGAAAAACAGAGCATGCCTGGTTGCATTCAACTCTATAATCTATGAACAAATCAGACAATTGCTTCATGCTTATACACTAGTGGGAAGTGGTGGTTTTGGAAGCAAACATGAGGACTGGTGAGATTTATAGAGGATTTGTATAGAAGATCAGAAAATCTGTAGGCATTTGTGTTCATGCACCTGTCATGTATGAACTTGTTGCCACCTACTAAGGTTTATATCTTATTACGAGTATAAAGAGCACGTGCAAAAGTGCGAAAGAAGCATTTTAGATATTAGAACCGCCTTGGATTTTTCCTCCAGTGTTTATTGTTCTTATCTGAAAGAACTATACTAACTCGGGTTGTCAATCTTGTGATGGGGAACTTTTGATGGAGCCAGAAAAATGGAGACTTCTTCAAAAATCATGGTAACATATGAACTGTTTTGGACCCCAAGATTTTAGACCAAGTGAAATAAAGATTTTTAGTTCACAAGAAAATACTTTTAATTCGCAAAATCATGTCTCTTGTCTTGAGCGAGAGGGAGTCTATTTAAGCATTCGAAGAGAGAGAGTAGGAGATTTTTCAGAAGCAGAAAAGTGCACCGATCTAGGAAAAACCGCGCCAAAAAACTAAACGAGAAAAAGCTCTCAGAAGCACAAGAAATGACAGTTTATGAGAAATTCCACATCAGACTCTTGAGTTCAAGCGAAACCTTCTGAAGAACTTAGGGCCACTTTCACGTCCTTCATGTCTGATGCACCTGCCACACGTACAGCCGTAGCTGCCTCAACACAGAAGTCTGAATGGTGTTGCAGACAGCATCAGATCACAGATCTAGCACCTGACAACTTATGCACCAGCCACTAACACAGATGGCTCATTCAACAAACGAATTCAATAGCCCAGATCTGACAAACAAACCAAAGGATCTTTGCCTACAACTACAAAGAAAAAGAAACTGTGCTAGTTGAAGGACCTTCAAACCAGGCTCTTGTTGATGGCTCTTCACGAAAGCTACCTATCTCCCCCAAACCTTAGTTCTTTCTTTCCCTCAAGTCTCACGTCTACCCCTAACTATAATTGTTTCTATTTTCGAAGGCTCAAGTAACCAGGAAAAGATCTAATCTTCTTCCTCCTTCCAAACACAGCTCATGGTCTGCCAAGCAGAGACCTTCAAAGGAATTGACACCGATGAGTAAAGTCATAACATGCCAAACTGGAACCACATGCGTGCATAGCTGCTGGATGTTTGGGGTGTGATGCCATCTCGCACTGCCTTCAACACTTCCGGTGCCCTCCAAGACCCTGTGCCCGCTAGCTTACACTTCAAGAAACTCTTTCAAAGAAGCTCATGTAGTGGGCACAGGGTTTTGGAGGGCACCGGAAGTGCATGCAAACACGTACTATGTGTACGATATGTCCATTGCACTGAACTCGGCAGAGCATTTCATGCTCTAGAAACTTGAAATAGCTGGAGATCAAAGCTTAGAGCTTAAAACAAAGCTAAAGGCAACACGCAGAGAGCATTGAAGAACACAATTAAATACAGAACATTGGACACACCCGACCAGAGAAAGACGGTTCTGGAAGAAGACGGCTAGACCTAATGGATGAAGAGTATGCCCTAATTGGATGAGGATGGGCATCCAAGGGATCATCCCATTGAGAGGGGATGTAAAATGTTTTTTGACAGAAAGCGCGAGCCAATGCCTTCAATCAAACTGTCGACGTGGCCACGGCTCTTTCGTTGGATGTGTTGACGGAGTCTCTGGTGCCCATTCCTAATAGTCTGTGGTGTGCATGCAAACAGCAAGACGGCCACAGTGAACCAGCACCGTCCACTGGATGTGGATGAACCTATTATTACTCGCTTGTGGATGAACCTTAACTAAGTTAGTGTATGGTTACACCTTGGTAACCAATTATGTAAGAAATAGCTTCTTATATATAACTAGATAGATAGGAAAATAGATGAAAAGCAACTGAGTTAACCACCATGGTTAGCTAGGGAACTGGAACCCAACAGAAATCTGTTTCCTAACCACTTATCATTCATCCTTTATGGTGCGCTGGCTGGTCGGTGCTGGTTCACTGTGGCCCAGGTAGAGACTACCCTTGGGTTAGGTAGCGTAGGTTAGGGTTTATTTTTTCCAATTTTTGTGAGGGCAGGCGGTCTGCCCATGTTCCACAAGAGGACTTTGTCAAATTTCTCTAACTTGTCTTACCATGAGAAAGAGACTAAGTAAAAGAAATTAATAATTCTATTTTCTTTCAACTATTGCTAGAACTTGTCATTGAAATTTGGCTAATATTATTTATTTATTTATTTATTTATTGAAAATTTGGCAAATTAGGGCATGTGACAAAAACACAAGTGGATCTTCATGTCTTCATTCACCACAACTATAACCATGGGCGTTAGTTCCTTCCCTAACTTTGGTGACCTTTGCCCCTTGTATGGCGATAATACTATTTACCAATGTTGACTAGTTCTTGTTTTGCATCTAGGTTTGGTTTTGGTTCTAGTTCTAGTTCTTAAAACTTGAATCAACAATTTTTGAATGGATTCCAAAATTGGTCTCACAATTCTTTGGGGGAGTGAAAATCCATTGCAAGAATTGATTTCATGATTCTTGTGGGAGTGAAAAACCACCACAAGAACCAATTCAAGAGTTCTTATGGCCTATTTCATTGGTTCCAATTTTTTACCTACGTAGGTGGTAACTAATAAGTCTTAAGTTATATGTGTGGTTGCAATGTTGTAAACAAGCTACATCAAATAGTTCTCTGTTAACTTGAGTTTTTGAATCCTAGCCACCTTCTAAACAACATGAGATGAAATTTTGAGAAAATAAAAAATTCCCATTAATGTTCATTATTGTAGAAGGGTGCCAAGGCTATTGGAAAAAAGATAATATCAATTATTCAAATGATGTTTACTTGCAATAAATAACTTTTAAAAACATTATTTCAATAGCTTACATTTTGATTGATATTTTAATATTGTAGCACAAGGGTAGTTTCAACACATGTTTATTGAATAAGTTATTAATTTTGAAGATTTCATGTGTTGTGCATTACTAAATTGGCATTGAACATTATCAAAACTAACAAAATCACACACATGAAAACATGCGCACAAATCACCCCCTTAGTTATGATAAATGTTTTCTTGAATTAAACAAGTAAATCTATGATAAAGTAAGACATGATGTGGCAAGGTAATCCATGAAAGGAATTCGATTCCAAACAATGAGATCATTAAATTGGGTGCAATGTGAGCTTTATCATTAATTACCTAGTTGCAATCCTTCATGGTTAATTAAAATTTCCAACCTTCTTGGAATCACCCATTAATCAATAACATGCATATGTCCTAGTACAAAGGCTTGACACGAAACAACAAAACATGTATGTTTGGTGCATCATGGACACACCCAATTTCCTATGGAATCTCAAAAAGTGATGGTGTTAAACAACCCATATGCCATTCTTTAGAATGATGGTTACAAACCAACACAATTCCTACACTTCAGATTTCTTGCAAAACATACATTGCAAACTTATTGGAATTGTGGTCAATGATGGAATTAGCCATCCACATGTGGAAGGTGACATGATGCACAATTCCACACATGATCTTTGTTAACCCTATAATAACCACATATTTGATTTTTATAAATGTTAATTTGTAACTATTAGCATGTATTAATCATAAATTCAATTTTTATATGTATTAATTTGTAGTTATCTTGTTAATAAGATGTTAATGCATATCAAGTACATATTCGACCTTTTTAAGTGTTAATTTAAATTTTTAATTATTTCATTAATTTCATGTTAACATATATTAAGTACAATTTTAACCTTTTAAAATGTTAAATCAAAATCTGTAATTATTTTGTTTGTTAGATGTTACCATGTATTACATACAAATTTGAGTTTTATATGTGTTAAGTCAAAATCTAGATAAATATTACTTAGTTAATTATTAATTAGTATATTAGTTCTTACTTAGTTAAGTAGCTACTTTAATTACTAATTAATGCTTCACATTTTGAATTAATGTTAAGTAACTACTTTAGTTATTAATAAGAACCACCTAGCCTATTTAAAGAGGTGAATTTGAATATTTTGTATTCTTGTTCATTTGCAATAACATTAATAAAGTTATTTTATTATTTTTTGAATTTGAATCTATACATTGTGTTTAATTTGAACATGTGGGCATAGGAATAATGAGATTCGTGTGTACATGTTTTTTTTAAATTGTGTATTTTGTCCATTAACAATCTTTCCATACGTGACCATTTTGACCTTCCAACAATAAAACCTTAGAAGGTATAACCTTTTTTCACATGAAAAATGACACATCCAATTGTCACATCCAATGTGATAGGTGTTCTTTACTACAAATAGACATAATCCCCAAGTTCAAACCTCCAAACCTTGGGTCAATATCCACCTCCACAGATGGTGGCATATTGTAACGTATATTAACAGTGCACAATTGTTAAGTTCTCCATTGCCATTGCATGATTCTTTTGAACAAGGTTGCATGTTCACAAGCCTAGATTCACACGTTGGGATCATCCAAATTAACCACATGGGCCATATCCCTACAAATGGATGTTGATAATTGGGGCAAAAAATAAAAGGAAAATGATTCAAAGGATGTTTGCTTGCTAAATCAATATCCTATGGCTAACCATGGTAGTTGTATGTCCTGATCATTTGTATGCATTCCTATAATCCAATGTTTTGTAAACAACTCTTCATTGTCTATACCATTATTTCAACCAAGTCATCAACTTTAGGATGATTGTGAGAAATAGTCCTATGGCCAATCAAAGGATGTTCACACATCTTGAAATTCTTTTTGAAATTCCATGCCCTTTTTTGTGAGTTTTTTGGTTGGAGCACCAAATTCATTCAAGACCTCGTCCAAAAATGCATAAAAAACCTCTTCATTATTTTTTAAAAAAAATTGTGCCAACTCATTCCACTTCGAAAAATGTTCAATCATAACCAACACATATTAGTTACGACAAACAATTAAGCTTCACAACCCAACAAAATCCAAGTTCCATTGCTATCAAAACCCCATGATTGCAAATGAAGAATGGGTGCATTAAATGATGCATGAACCCAGTCACACATTATGCATCGTGAAACAAATTGTTGTATTTCCAACTACATGCCTCTTCACCTATATTGGCTTAAAAAGCAAATTGTAAGTCCAATATGCCCCAAAATGTCCCAATTTTTCATGGGCATGTGTCACAATTTTTTTCCACATTTTTGGTCAGAATACTACTTATACACACCCATCTAGCCATATCCTAAAAAGGTGTTGGCTTTCCCAATGGTATCTTTTGGCCTTTGAAGAACCCAATCCTTTTATTGGATGTCAATTTCACACTTATTCCCTTGTTTATAAGTGGTCAACATTTGAGCATCCCCAAAGATGTCCATAGATCCAATGTCATTAGGTTCCATTTTCAAATTTTTAGAGGTGCTTAAGGAATCTACTTGAACTTCACATGATACCTCATGGCAACCATTTGTGAAAATGCAAAAAAATGAAACAAAATGCCAACCATGCATTATTTCCAAGTTTGCTTCCTATGTACATCATTGGAATTTTTTTAACAATGAACTTTTAATTATATCATTTGAACAAAATATCAATAAGATATTAAATATTGAATATGACATTTGTGCAACATTAATAACAAAACATTAATCAAATAAAATGCACCTTGCTATCTTTACAAAACAAGTGGGGTGGTTTGTTGGTAAAGGAGTTGATTTCTATCCTTGGGGTCCAAGGACCAAATGCTAATGACATTGTTTTGGTCAACAATGATATGTTGATTGAATATTCCTTATATTTAAGCCACCTAGGCTTAAGTTCCTATTTAGGTTTGGCTATGTACTTAGCTTATGTGACCTACCTAACTACCTAAGTAATTTTAAGGTTAACATTATGTAACACCATGTGTCAAAATATTGTAGGATGAGAAAATATAAAATATATAATAAAAATAATTATTCAATATCACTATTCAATTAATCTATATTTTGTGTTTAGTTTATATTATATTATGACTATAGATTATTATATTATATTATTTACACAAATATATAATATAAATATCATGTTAATTATATATATATAATTTGAGACATATATATCCTTCACAATTATATAGTCACAAAAGATAATGATATGTATGATTACTACTAGAACACATAAACAATTAGATGTCCTATGTGATGTGTCTTAATGGACTAACTAGTCATGTAATCATATGTAGTCATATTTGTCCTATATGACTACAAACTTAGTCGTATATGTAGTTGTAAAGGACACATTTTGGCAAGAATGGAAATGTTCCTAAAGGAGTTTGTAATACTTTTTGAATGACAATAAACCATTATATTGACACAATTGATTTACAACCCAAGTTAGGAATAAAACTTGAATGATTAGAGTGTTGATTCCTCAATTTAAATAGGTTGCAAAACATCAAACCAATACAATAGGAAAGAACAAAAAAATAAAGCAAGTAAAAAAAGGAAATAATGAAATTAGTTTGAGAAGGAAAAGACTCATCAGAGAAAGCACGATGAGAGATGGGGAAGAGACCTTAGTTGTAGTGATGTTTTTAAAAGTATAATCACCTAACTAATGATAGGTAGTCATCAATTGTAAAAGAAATTAAAATCACTACTTTAACACACATTCAAATTTGGAAGCAACAAAAAGGATTATTAAAAACAACAATCGATCTCACACATAATTAGTTAGTGCCTTGAGACTTTCGTCTTCATCTCCACACCTATCGTACCATTAGACTTTTGAAGATATATTGTTGTTGTGTTTCATTGCACTATGTCTTTTTTTTTTTTTGGTTATTTGCATTATTATGTTTAATTTTATATGTTTTTTGAAAAATTTAATTAACAAATGCATTTCACCTTTGGGATCCTTTATGTAATTGGTCATGAAAAGTAAACACATGTTGACTTCAAGGTTAGAATATAGATAAAGATCTCCCTACCAAAAGAAGGTTGATCATGAGATAATCACATCACAAAAGAAATGTGTGAAATCATGATATGAAGAAACGATAAATTATAACAAATTTATGAGCTAATTTTTTTAAAACAAAATGTATTTGATGGGAGTTCTTCATATCCATCAATGAGGTTCAAAATTTGTTCGTTTTGAAATTTGAATATATATTTTGCTAAATCTTGGGCAATCCTTGCTAAGAGTCTAATACAATTGGAGCTTTGATTTGGAGTACTCACTGTCATCTTCGTTGTAGTTTTTTTTCCTTCATTTCATGTGTTTTGTTTTTGTCACATTTTTTCATTTCATTTCAAATCATCTCACAATATGATATATATATCATAGTATCCATTGCCACCTTGATGCTTGAGCTACTTGAGGCCATATGTACATCATACTTTCCTCTCCATATTCTAATGTTCTTTTACTTGCGAGCTACTTTTTACCAATCCTTGTTTGATGGAAAGGCGGTGGTAGATGTTGAGAAAGTTTGAAACATATGTGAAGGTGAATAAGCTTAGATCAATTGAATAGACATTGAGCAAAGGGAATATATTGCCTTCCATCATCTTGATCTCTTTGAGCATCATGTGCCCAAAGTCCTTTTGCATCAAGAACCACATCTCTTGCTCGAGAACGATTTATAAGTTTTTTATATTTAAATATCAAACCTTAAACTAATGTTGAACTATGGTATATAACACATATATTTTCCATTGAAATGGATCAAATCACATAGTTTACTTATTAGTTTGCTTCACACATGTCATGTGGTTTGTTTATGATCATGTGTCTTGACATGTGGTTTGATGAGGATCATGTGTCCTTCACGAAATCGGATAGGGTATTTTGGTTTGGCACTTCTCTCAAACCCTAGGAAGCTCGGGTGAATTTGTTGTTGGCGTTGCTTAGCAAAGCAAGGATATTGTGTTTAAATTCATTATAGAGTACAATATTTCAGGGATTTTGACCCCTAGGTAATAGGTCAAATTTTTAATAAGGATTTTGGTAAGATGATGTTTTGGCTTGTGTTGAAACTTGAGAGATAGAGTTATAATATCTTGGAGGATTTTGGTTTCTTTTAGAGGATTTTTTGAAGATTATATATTTTTGGATGGTGAAGTTTCCATAATTCTTCTTTTGCCTTTAAGATACTTTTGAATGTAAATGGCAAGGCCAAAGTGCGACACACCCCCTTCCTTGTCTTGCTACTTTGTTATGATTTTTCTACAAAGGATAGAATTGTCTAATTCTTTGGGGTCAAATGCACATGACAAACAGATATGGTGATAAGAATCAATTCTTCCCAGCAAATCTGTAATAACTTTATTGACTTTTTTTTTTTTTTTCCCTGGTTGTACTACCTTAATACAAAAGAAGAATTATGGAAACTCAAATATTTCACCATACAAAAATATAATCTTCCAAAAATCCTCAAAAAGAAACCAAAATCCTTCAAGATATTACTATAACTGTATAACTAATCTCTCAAGTTTCAACACAAACCAAAACATCATCTTTCAAAAATCCTCATTTAAAAATAGACCTATTATTTATTATTACCTAGGGGGCCTATAAAAATCCCTTAAAGCTACTATACTCTATAATGAATCTACACAATTTTTCCTTGCCTTGCATAGCAAGGCAAGGCCAACAAATAAATTGTGCTGACATTTCCACTAGTATGCTGGAAGTTGACTAATATGTCATCATAGGCCTCTTCCTCTCACCAACTTGGTGTCCCTTGGGGCCCCAAGTGGGTTTTTTCTCTTGAGAGGAAAAGAGGTGGGGGGGGGTATTGGATTTTCTTGTTCCCGATATGTTCCCACAGACATCCAACTATGTTCTCCCCAAGTTCACAATTGGTTTGGTTTAAGGATAGACATGTAATTGCAAGGTCCCAAATATGAAAATGAACGTAAACGACTCCCTTTTTATTTCTATGTGTATTTTGAGTGATCTCCCCCAGCATAAGAACCCTATGGTGTTATGCTGGAGGAGCTCCTCCAATTTTATATGTTGTCATGTTCCCATGGAAATATTTCATTTCTACAAAATGGGGAAGAAGCAAAGAAATAAGAAGAGAGTTGTTTACATAAGAGGAGGAAGTTCCAGTATTCATGCATTCCCTTGAGGTTTGGGAACACCCACCGGCTCACTCACGCCCTCAGGTGCCCCTCCCTCAAGAGAACACACTCTCATACATGAACCTCCCTTAAATTACCTTGTGACTTGATTTAGATCCCTAAATAAAAAAAATTCACTATTCTGTAGGTAAATTGTAACTCAAGCCACAAGATAAAATCAAACAGGCTAGAGATATAAGAGCATCTCCACTGGTGCTCAGTATGTGACTCTAGATAATAAAATTAAATGTCTAAGTTTAGCTTTTTTTTTTTTTGGCAACCCCACCAATAAAACTGTAA
>Ga0116231_10002004_pt1 | contig 42518 bp, 35 predicted proteins | sample S1TSphgellanicum_2_FD_89695 | JGI IMG/M metagenome (GOLD analysis project Ga0116231, IMG submission 89695) | Host-associated microbial communities from peat moss isolated from Minnesota, USA - S1T2_Fd - Sphagnum magellanicum MG | ecosystem: Host-associated > Plants > Peat moss > Unclassified... | reverse complement strand
TCAATTGCATGGAAATAAATGCCAAAAAAATGGAAAACAATGAAATCAACGCAAAATTGATTTTGAAGTTTGCCATTTGGAAGGTTTTCAAAAACTTGTTCTATTTTATCCAAGAAAACAAAACAAGTGTTTTGTAATTTATTAATTATGCTTGACAAGAAGTGGAAAAATAAAAGCAATAAGAGTTATACCTATTAAGTAGTCAAATACTTGAGACCTTTGTACAACATGTGCCACAAGTTTCTATATGACAATGTAAAGGTTGTTGACACATTGTTGTACATTTCAATGAACTTGCATGTCATATTTATACCTAAGCCTAAGAAACATATGAATCAAATTGGTGTTTGATGGTACAATATTAAAATGGGACCAAGTGATGTGAGGCAACGTGCATTGTTCATCATGATGGCCTAGTCCACTTGCCATGTAAATTTTTGTCATGTTCTAAATACATGCCATGATTTTGCATATTTAAATCCAAAACATCTAGTCGTTCTTTGCATCTCTTCTAGATGTTTTAGAATATATTTTATTTTTAAAAAATTGTTATTGACTTTAACATTATTCATTACATCAACGTTCTTTTAATTTTTGTAATGTCGTGATATTTTTACATCTAGAATAAATTTTTGGAAATATGTCATAATGATGAAATTTATGTTTATTATTATAATATATTTATAAGAATAGTACTCTTGTTAAACTCATTTCGCACAATTTGTTGTATTATATGATTCGATGTTTTATTATATGAAATGTCATATCATATGATATTGTAGAATTGTAATGCTACTAGTTCAATAAGACTAAATTAAAACACATGTTGATGACCTTGAATTCAAGCAAATTTGAAAGCCCTTTGGGAGGTGTATTGCCATTTCTACCTTGATTCAACAATTAAGATGCAAATAAATTTTGAAGACATATAAAATGGATATGTAATACATAACATAAATTGAGATAATGCTTCACCCATTTCCTAGGTTTCATGAGACATTAACAAACGAAAGAATAAATAAATAATAAGCACAAAAAAAAAAATCATACATAATGTCATGTTCTTTCATATGAAAATATTTCTTTGATAAAGAAAAGGAATTAGAATTTTTTTATTCAACTATAATATTTACACAAATTCCATAATGAATGTGTGCATTAGCCAAATTCAACAAACTTTCCAATGTGAATATTTTTTGTTAGTTTGTATCAATGTAATAGATTTGTACAAAAAACTACACAACCTACAATTTTAATATGTCCCGTGTGTTCATACTTTATGATTAGTGTTTTTTTTTTGGTTTCATCCTACAAAAACTTTGGCAAATCTTCCCTCTTTTGCAAAAGTATTGCATTGAGAAAACCAAAATTTCCCATTTTTTTTGTCACCATAGTGGGAAATTTTTGTTATTGAAAATAAAATAAAATAAAATAAAAATGGCTTTGAAACATTGTCATGGCACATCCTTGGCATTGTGAAGAAATATCTTAATGAGTAGGATTTCATGAATAAAATAGTGTGTATAAAAGTGTTTGAAAATTATTATCAATATTTTAGTATAATTTGTAATGATTTATTCAATAAGGTGGGTAGGTGAAAAATATTCCGATTATTTTAGGAAAATATTGAAGATTATTTTAAAAGGTGAGTTGGTAGGTTGACTTTGAAGATAAAAATGAGGAAATAAAATAAGGTGAAAAATTTTAAGATAGGATGAGGAGGATCCATGTGTGGTGGGGAATATCTTGGGGTTTAAACCCATTTTTTTATGTTTGTCATAAAAGAATTCGGAAAGGAAATTTTCTTTTGATGTTGTGGGGTTTTGAAAGGAGTTTGAAAAAATTGGAAATCAAGATGTACTTCAAATGTGTGTGGAAAAATACAAGGGATATATATGTGTTCCAAAGAAAATAGATTTTCTTTTTGTGATTTCAAGAATGTGTATTTTTCTAATATATATAGATGATTTTTTTTCTTTGGAATTTTGTTTCATATTTGAGTTGTACCATATTGTAACCTTTTTTTCTACTATTTTTTCTTTGTAAATGGTCAATGAACGATAGTTGTAATAATGGCAAATAACTTTAGCAAAGGAAGGCAACAACAATGGTGGATAGAAATTGATGACAATGAAACAATTTGCATCTTTTAGTACAATTTGCAACAAAACTAAAAAGATGGGCATGATGGTAACTACTTAATCTTTTTCTTTAAAATAAAAATGTTAATCTCTATTTTGCATGAAAATAAATTTCCTACCATAACTTTTTTTTTAAAGCATTGGTTATGTTTTTTCAAGGGTTTTAGTTTTTTTTTAAATTGTAGTTATACCTAATGGTGGGTAGATTCTTGTACATTTGATTTTTTTGTGTTATGTGTTTTGATATTCAATAACCCTCACCTAATGTGTATTTAAGAGTACCAAGTCCACAACCTTTGCAAAAAGATGTTTTTACCAACATGGGTTGAAACCTTTCAAAAGGAAAGTCATTGCCTTGAAAAAATAGAATCTAAAAATTATCAAATTACACTTAGGTGGAAAAAGGGTCTTTGATTAACATTAAAAGGATTTTCTTTTAGGTGGAAAAAATTCTTTGATTAAAATAAAAATTGAACCCATCTCTTTTAAGAAATCTTAGAAAAAATAAAATAAAATAACCTAATTAAAACCCTATTATTTTATGAAAGGGTTAGAAAACAATTATTTCAATTTCCCTTATTGCTTTAATATTTTCCTTATTAGTTTAATATTTGTGAATAACTAGGATTATGAAATTAAATGGCTTTATTTCCACAACCACATAATCATTTTTTATATTGCCATGGATAATGAAACTAATTTTTTCTTTCATATTGAATGTTGAGGCACAATGTTTAGCACTTACACAAGATGTTAATAGGGCCATCCATTAAAGTATGTTGATTTGTGTTGTTAGGCACTATGTACAATTGCTTGAGATTATTTTACATGGATATTAATGATAGGCATATAAATAATGTTTTATAATGAAGTTGGGGTATGTAAACTTGTGAGATTTTTGAATATTTGCACTAGCAATGGTTTGTTGTCTTTCGATTTAAGAATATATGGCTTTGTGTGAATGGGGCAATTAGAAGGCAATGGGTTTGAAGAATGAGACCTTAAGTTAATCACAATAATAAATGAAGCTGATATGTTTGTGGGTTTAAAAACCCATGTTGATGGTGAGTTGACATTATTTGTTTATTCCCATGTTGTAAAAATATTTCATATTTTCAACTTGAAATTGAGTCTGAAATGAAACCACTTAAGGATCTAGGTTGAAAGCATGGTAAAATGGGCAACAAAAAAATCAATAGTGTTCATGTAAAATCATATGTCAATCACATAAATGAAATAAAATATATTGTATTTCTTTTCAAATTTCAGTGTCAAACCATGATGCCCTTTGTTTGGTTCGTGGCTTTAATTCAAGACCATACCCACAATTAACTTTTCTTTGTTAAATATTTATTTATTTATTTTATAAAAAAAGGTTTGATAGTTTCAAGTTAATTTTTTCAGAATTTCAACATTTGAAGAATAAGACTGCAAAGTTCACCGTGTCTTGTGTTGTGAATTTGTAATAGTAACCCCATGGTTGAGACAAAAGTTCAATTCTCAACAATTTTTACAAGTGTTAATAAAATTTTATATTTTTCGTCAATTAAACCAAGTTGTGAATTATTTTGTACCAAAAACTAATTGTGAATATGGTACAAAGTTGAATTTTTGTTGGGTAATAAAATAGGTTTAAGTAAGTCTAAAACTAATTCCAAACCAAGTTTTATTTTGAGTCTTTGATAAATTATAATTACAATATGCAAAAATGAAAAAATATATAAATACAACATTTCAAACAAACTATTAACATTTCCAACAGTTCATTTGCATGTGTATTAAAACACGTGACTTTCAAAATTATCATGTTAATAACAAAGAAATAATCAAATTTATCATTGATTTTTAAAAAAAAAATGATATATTTAAACCCTTTTTTATGTTTACTTTAATTTTCATTTGGCAAAGATTTGCATCCCAATTACATTTGATGTGAGAAGAGATAATTGTTGATGGGCTAAGGCCCTCTTTGGATTGTTTAAGGACCTTGGGCCTAGAAGTCAACCAAAAACTTGAAAATGAAACATGTTAAAATGTAAACCACATTGTAAAAGGTGACAAGCATTACATTTGGTAAGATGGAAGCAATGCAAAATGATGGGTAAAAACTTGACAGTTACTTAGACATCACCCATTTTAGGGAATACATTTGCATGCAAGTGGACATTTCAAACAAAAGTCATCAATGGGGCTTCATGTATATGAAGGTCAATTGAATGGGACATCTAAGACTTTCATTCCTTCCAAAGGGATGAAAAATAAAGCAAAAGGACAAGAGCCATTGAAAAAGTCCAAGAAATACCACATGACATTTGCAAGATTGCACTTCGAATGATTTACACCTCAAACTGAAGTGGCCATGTATTCAAAGGCTAATAACATCAAATGAATTAAGATGTGAATATCATTAAAAATAAATGGGAATGAGCAAAAACTCAAAGCAATCAACTAATAATGAAAATGCCTGAAAATGAACTAGGGCAAATAAAGATTTTTTGAAAGGGTTTTTTTGACAAATACCATGATGATAGAATGATAAGAACCTTCCCTTTGTGATTTTGTTCGGGCTTTTGTATAATGAAGTTTATTTTACATAAAAAATGCAATAAAAAAGGGATGAATTATGCTATGTTGCTTCTCACAAAATATAAATATTCAGATATTTAAGCCAAAATTTATAATGTAAATTGAATGAACTTTACGACATATAATTTCCCTTTGAGTTTGTGGGATTGAAATCTTGTCAATTAGGAGGTATGATTTCCTTAATGAAAAACTATGATTTATATCTTTCCTTAGTCAATTTTTTTCATTATGAGAAATAAGGTGATTTGTAATTGACATTGTGATTGGGTTTTTGAGTTGCAATATGATCACTTGCAACTTCATTACAACTCAACATATTTTTACAACACATGAATGTTATCAAACAAATTACATGAGTTGCAATGGATGCAACTCACCATATGTAAAATCATATACATATGTAATTTGTGCAATTTATTTGCAATTATGTAAGAACAACTATTGTGTAATTCCAATAAAACCAATTTACAAATACCATTATAATGTCATGCTAACATTTTTTTCATTCATCCATCAAGGCACAAACATGCTAAAGTAGGCTAATTGGTGATACTTGTTGAAATAATAAAAGTAGGTGGAAAGTAGATTTTGAATTTTTGAATTTTAAGCCTTTTACCAATGTTATAAATTTTTGGGTGTACTAACCATATTAATAACCATATATGGTCATCTTAAATTTATATTATTATGCGAGCCATTTTATTTATTTATTGTAATTTTATATTTTATATTTTTTCCAAATCAAACTATTCAAATGATGTGTTATTAATGTTTGATCCTTCATGCATATGGATATACATTTTTTGAAACTTAAACATTTCAATTATAACAAGGTTAAGCCCTTCAAAAGTAAGTTTTTCCTTACATAGCTTTGAAGTGCTAAAGACTTGCTTTTTAATATGAATTATGAATGCATTTTGTGTTTGTAACATGGTAAAACATAATTTAAACATTCTTTGAGGGAACCATAATAATGAATTTAAAAAATGAAAGGCTATGTTTATATTTTATCTTTACTTTGTACAAAATGGGACAATAACACCAAATCAAGAAAAAGGGGTTTGCATGCTATGGTTTACAAAAAAAAATCATAATTTGACAATTTTTAGTACCTATCTGAATTTCATGCATTGTGGTGAAAATTTGAAAAATAAATTTCATTGAAATTTTGTAATAGATGATGGTTTATGTCCTAATTTAACACTAGGTTATGAAATCAATGTATATACAAATGATACATAATAGTCTAACAAAGTATTACTATGACTTGTAGAGCCTTGAAACATATTTGCAATTCCAACAAAAAGACAAAAAATACTACATTTAATAATAACTTGTCCATGAAATTTTACACATATAAAAGAAAAACCATAAAGAATAATCTTCCCCATCAAAGTTTTCAATTTTTTTTAAGGTCATGGAATTGAGATCATATGATTTTAAAATGTTCATTAATACATTATGGTATGATAATGTTGATGATTTATTTTTTTTAAGGTTGAAAAACATGTTGTTCCATTGAAGATTTACTTTGGCTAAGTGTTTTTTAATCATTTGACAAAAATAAATATGAAGTTTTGAATTTTTCAAATATGGAAAAATGTTGTCAAATAAGGGTTTAAAAAAAACTTTGTTAAATCGTGGAATTCAGCAACCTAATTACCATCAAAGACAAAGGTTGTAGAATAAATAAAGGAATAAGAAAAAAAGATGAAAACATATGAAAATAAGACTTGTTTATTGTTTGTTTACCGTCTTATAGCCATTGACCTACATTGGCTACCATCACATGATAACTATTATCATGCACATATTGTCATCTATAGACTTGAAAGAAGACCGTCAATTGCTTATAGACCTCTAATAGTTGTTGCTTATCGTTTGTAGCACCTATACACCCTTTGTAGTTGGTGCCTACCATCTACATTACTTGCAGACCCTTTGTGGCCATTGCTTACCATCTACAACAACGTTACCTTCCTTGCAAATCCCAAATTTCATGTCTACATCCTTGCTATGGCCTTTCAATGACAACTACAATCTTGTGGTAGAATGTACTTTTTATTTGATTTTATAAAAAACACACAAAATAAATAATATTCTAACTTTATAGGTGAAAAGAATAACTAATACATAAGAGTAACAAAGTTCTATATAAATTTGATATAAGTTATTCTCTTTTCCTTTATCACACTTTGAGTCAAACACACATTTTAAAAAAATGTTAAAATCCATATAACCTTCAACCATTTTCCATTACATAAGGATAAATACAACTTTATTTCATGTTCTTTTCTTTTTTTTTCACACAAGAGTGTCACACACAAGCATCCTCCTAATCCCAATGATATTATGTTATAATCTTATAATATTCTAATGAAATCTTTCATTCCTTCCAAGAAATAAATAAGGAACCTAAGAAAGATGCTCACCACACAAAGGTTGAGTCTTTAAATCCACCTATATTTCATTATCTTCTTAGATATCCTTATTTTAATCCCTTCCACACATCCTCGTAAAAGGAAATCCATTTATCCCTTATCCATTTAAACTAATTAATTTAGATTGCTTCACTGCCTAGTAAATAGAAGATGGTAAATAAGATATTTATCACCAATAATTAAATAATTACTAGGATGCCATTCTAAGTGAACTAGATAGGATATTATTTTTAATAACTAATATTATTTTTATTAAAATTCTTCCCATAATCAACTTTTGATTATTCTGCCCCATGAAAATACTTCATTGTATTGATGGTATTATCTTTAGAAAACACTTTCATTCCATAATTCTTTTGAAATTATTTTGCCATCTAACGATAATTATCATCCAATGAGGGTACTACTATTTCCTAAAACCCATGGTGTTTACATAGGACAATTTTTTACAATTAACAAACCTTTATTAAATTATTGGTGTACATCTACACAAATGCCCATTTATGATTCAATTTCATATCCATAATTCTTGTGAATTCTTTTAATTTTGAGGCCCAAATCATTTAAATGTGATTTTAAAAAAATTCAAAATGAATGAAATATTATGTGTTGCTATTTTTGATATTATATGTAGTTTTAATTTTTAAACAAAATGTGTACATCGTAGCATGCAAACACCCAAAAATGAATGAAAGTCACTTAGAGAAAAAATAAACACAACATTTTAGGCTTTTAAAAACATTTTCATATCATACTACATATGTTCATATAGTTTAAACAATGTTTTTTAAAAAACGTGTCTTACTTTTTAACCTCTAAAGTTGACAATTTTGTTTTTTTGCATTTTTGAGATTTTTTTTAGCCTACTTTAGCATGCCTATGCCTAAATTAATGATGAACTTTATTGATTTCCATTGTAATCCATTTCCAATTGTAGGTGTGGTGAAACACATTAATGGTTACAATTAATTAACAATTATGTGACAATTCATGTCAACACAATGTAATACTTATGTGTAACTACAATGTACCCAATTTGCAAATGGAAACAAAGTGATTATTATCAAACAACCAATAGGTAGGTTCATCCATTGATGAACCTAATGTTTGTGTGATTTTTCATTCATTCATTGATAAATAAAGTCTATTGATGTCTTTTGTAGTTAGGTGTTTAATTATGGGTTCTAGTGTAATTGTATGGTACTTGATTTTAGTATTATTAGACAAGTAAATTGTAATTTACAATGCAAATGTGGAGACTTTGCACACACATTATCAATGTCCAAATTATGATAAATAATGTATAATTACATTCCATCATTAATTATAAACATGAAATGGATTTGATATTGTATGCATTGACATTCAAGGTTGGAAAATGAATCATAAAACATTTAAAAAGAAGTATTCAAATATAATATAATTATAATTTTAAATTTATGATTTTTGTTGAAATGGAGCTTGGGAAATTATTTTTTGATTCCACCTTCTCTTTTTGAAATATGCCATATTGTGATATTCAATGTCACATGTGAAATGAAATCAATGACATATATAACATTGCAAAGCAAAAACATATCTAAATGTTCATCCTTTCAACTTAAATAAAACTACTTTACAAATACAATGTCATTAACAAAACTTATTTATCATTAAAATGCAACGTACATAACATTGATACAAACAAAACTATTATCAATTACATTTGCATAAATGGTGCTTTTCAAAATAAAATGCATCACCTATTTGAAATATTGAGGTTTAAATTCACCATAACTTTGTTGTTTTGGAATTTGTCTTCTTGCATGTATTGGTTTGGGTTGCTACACAACAAATAATAACACATTCAATGACATAGTTATTAACAACCTAACCAAATTACACAATGTCACATGTTCATGTTCTTTAACTCAACACTATATTTTTCAAACTAAACCACCATTTTATTTTTGAAAAAACCCTACATTATATGTAGAACTTTAATTTGATGGATTCAAAACTTATCAAAATTTAATGTTATAACATAAAAACAACAAAAGTCATTATAAATGCACAAAAATGACATGTGTATTTGAGAAAACTAGTTTTGTTTCAACTCCACCTTCCACTTCAAAAATCCAAATGTTCAAACACAAACAAAAATCACAACATGATTATCATAAAAAAATAATTTCACCCCCTATAAATCTATCATTATAAGTTACATTTTACAAATCAACTTTAAAAGAAAATGGAAGTTCTTTTCACACCATTTTTCTTTAATATTTGTAAATAAACATCCCATGAAACATAAATCACGATCTTTCAACCTCCAAGGACAAGAACCTTCAACTTTCAAGTTTTTTACATAAATAAAATGTAGCATGGTTGAATCAATAGTTATTTTTCAACTAGTGTATAGCCTTGACACATATGTTCATGCCACATTTATGCATTTCACTGCACATTACATATGACACTTTCAACTTGTTTACAATTAGTTATCAATTATTATTTCATTCATACAATTAATTGTGCCACCAGGTTGCCATTATATAAATATTATTCTCCCATTATTTTGTGACTATTGTTCAACTATTTTGTTACTAGTTTTCCACTACATTGGAATTCACAACATCATGTTGCCCTACAAACCTATGAAACCATAGAATTCATTAAAGGTGAAAGTATATTCTTAAAATGAAATTAAAAACAAATTATATATTATATTACAAATTCAATTAAGGTATACATATGAATCTATTTCAATGTCTTATATCATAAATGTTTAATTGTTTCATTAACAAAAGTTAATTCCTTTAAATTGATGATGTGCCTATGCCTATTATAAAAAATATCAAGATGAATTACAAAGGATTTGTTTTTCCCTTTTAGCAAATAACATAAAGTAAACATGTAAACTAAATTAGTGAAGTTAACATTTGAACACATTAGTCAAGTTAATTGAGTCAACCCGGTGATCATTATGAACAACTAATATGCAATTAAATTTCAACTTGGAATTTGAAAATATGAAATTTGGGCAAGAAACCCTTGACACATGGTAGTAAATCAATAGATCTTTCCCTTTGCATCAATGACCCTCATTATGCATATTGTCAAAACACTCAAGATGAATTATAAAAAGAAGATATTTTTCTTTAAACATTTGGTGGGTTTTTTAGTTTTTTAGTGATGCAATTATCACATCATGTGTTACATAATTAAGATTTTTTTGTTTTTCAAGTCTAGTAGTAAAAGTGGAAGGTGTCATAAATCTGCCCTAATTGTAATGTAGTTGTCACATGTTATTAAAGTACAATTTGCCAATAAAATCAAAACATGGTTGACTACAATTATATCTGTGGAATGTACATCATATTACATAGATGTCCATTTTGTAATTAATAATAAAAGAAAAATTATCTTTTGTGACTTATTTTATGTAACTACACATGTTGTATGTAACAAAAAAATGTCATATGAAATTATTTTTTAGTTACATGTGGCAAATGTAGCTACATAAAACAAGTCACAAAAAATATTTTTTCTATTAATGTAATTTGCAACTAAATTATAACTCCTTTATTTTTTGACATGGCATTTAATTAATTAATTAATTATATTTATGTGGGACCATTGTAGTGTAGTTGTATATTAGTTGTTTTAGAGCTTTAGTTGCAGGACAATTTAATTACCATGAACATGATTCTTCGTAATGTTTTCGCATCATTTTCCCATTTAATAAACTATGTCACCTAATCCTTTTTTTGGTCACCATTCATTCCCATCCTTCTATCTATTCAACACATTACCAATAGCCATTTGCCTTGTTATCACCATGTTTTTCCCACTGCAAAAAAGGTTAAACCCATTTTTTATGTTGGTTAAAACCTTTGAATGAGGGAATTACAAAATGCAAGACCCCTTTTAGTTCCCACTTTAGGAGGGCCTTTATTGTAATACTCTTTTCATATTAAGGTTTAACCTTACACAAAATGCCCTCAAAAATCACATTGGATGCATCAGAACAAAGTGCATTTGTCCTTGATTTGTCTTGCTTAAAACTTTTCGATGTAAAGGTTTCACATACATTTAAAGATGATTAAAAAGAAATATCCACACTAACACAAGAAGTCTCAAATATATATATATACACACGAGGTTTCATATATATGAATAAAGATTGCAAGAAAAAATTCGCAACACAAAAAGATCCACATGGATATAACAAAATTGTTCCTTACTCACACAAAATTAAATAACCTCCCACACCCAATTTTTCTTATGTAAGGCTCTTCAGAGCTTTAGTTAAAAACCTTTATACCATTACATTCAACCAAAATTTTGATGCAAAATTTTGCTAAAAACACAAAATAAACCTTTTTATTAAAAAAAAAAGGTGATTTAAATTACTTTTCTTACTTACAACAACACCAAAATCATTATCATTATCATCACATAAACATAGAAAAACCTTGCTTCTTGAAATACAAAAAATGCATGGGTTTGTTCACACATCAATGGGAGTTGGAAGGAAGAGCCTTATGAAACTTATTACATCAGGTCATGTAGTTTTTGGTCAAAGTATTGAACACAATTAGCAATCCAAAGTGGAGTTTTTGAAGGAGTTAAAGTTGAAAGATGAAAAGCTTGGTCGTGTCGTCAATTTTGTTGTTCATCATGGCCTTCAAGGTATGTTGCAAAATATTATGTTCTTGGATAGTTTTGGTGTCAAAAGGGATTGGATTGGAATCATTATAGTGGCTTTCCTTCGCATCTTTAACTACAAACCTTAAGAACAATCTCAAAAAGAAAATAACTTTCCTAAAGAATGAAACCATAGGAGGCAAAAACATTGTTTAATTGCTCAAAACACATTTGGCTATTTAAGGAAAGTGTTTTGACAATCTATTAAGCAATCTAACTTCAGGCAATTTGAAAATTTTCAAAGAACTACAAATGCCCCTATCATGTTAGATTAAAATTTGTTGAGCAAGTGAGGGTATTGTACTATGTCATTTTGTCATTTTCAATGACAATAACAAAACAAAAAGGTATTACACTCCTTTTGCCATTCTATCATTTACAATTATAGTTTCTAAAAAATGAAAATATTACATTTTGCAAACTACCTTTTGGTATCCATGTTGATAATTTGTGGACATACCCAAATATATATATGTATTACAATGTTTTTTTAAGCACCTATTGTAATACTTGCATTTGGGTTTTATTGTTTATTATCATTAGACGTTAAAAAGTTTAACTAAGTTGCAAATAATTAGGTTTTTGCTATACTTGCATGTTTCAATGATGACATTAGATTTTTTGGCATTTATAAGTTTAGTTTGTCATTGGATTATAAAATCCAATAATAAGTAGGTAGGTAGGTAGGTAGGTGGAGGGGTGAATCACAATTGACTAGTGCACCATCTTGAATGGATATTGGTTAGATTTTTTTTTTTTCTCCAAGCGGGTCTTTGGCCCCTAACTAAGCATCGCAAGCCAATAATTTTTTCATTCACCTATATTTATGTATTTATAAGATTGATATTTTTCCTACTTCGCCTATTTATTAACATCTTTTTTTTTTCCCATGTTCATCAATTACCTTGGATGACCCTACACCCACACATGTACCATGGTAAAATAATAATAATATTAATTTTAAAAATATAAATAACTCATGCTTAGGTTAAATCAAGGACTCTAAGTCCAAATCTAATATTTCAAGATGTGAAAATATTAGTGTGGGTGTTAGTTCACCTTAGCCCCGACCAATTAATAAGCCAATTGCTTGAACATACGTAATGACTTGATCAATTACCTAACGATTTAACATAATTGACTTGCATTTATATTTTCACAATTTAAAGGATGTTGTTTAAAAAATGAAAATATTGTATAAACAATAAAAGGTCACTTACTAATGTTGGCAAGTTATGAGATTTAAGCAAACATAAGATTCAAGTTAGAAGTCAAGTTTCAAGGTCTTTGGAACAAAGCTTGCAAGTTTTCTTGGAATTGCCATTGGAACCTAAATAGGCAATCCATCTCTTTTTTTAAAAAAAATTGAATTAAAACTTGAACTAGGGTGGTAACTTGTTTTTTTAATCCAAGTTCAAGTTGTAAATAAATACAACTTTATATTAAAAAAAAATAAGCTTGTTACATTTTAGACAATTTATTACATTTGAGTGGTTATATAAATAAATAATATTACATAATATTTCCTTTGAATTGTGTATACTAAATAAATAAGGGGTGTGTCACACTATGGCCTTGCCCATTTTACATGAAAAAAAAAAAATCTTAAGGCGAAAGAAGAATTATGGAAACTTAAATATTTCACCATGCAAAAAAAAAGAAAAGAAAAAAATCTTCAAAATATTCCTCTAAAACAAACCAAAATCCTTCAACTAGGGTACCTGGAGCCAAACAGAAAACTGTTTCCTAACAACTTATCATCCATCCATCCATCTATCCATCCATCCAACAGTTCGCTTGTTGTCAAACTGAGCTAACTAACCACCATGAATTTCTGTTATTTCGCATCCGTTCATCCATCGTTGCACAGCTACCGCTCGTTTTCTCGTCGCGCGCAGAGTCCTAGGGTATTCCAGAAAAGTCCTCTGGGTGTACAGAATGTGCATATAGGCATCTATAGTCAAATGAATCCAGACCTCTTGTCAGGTAATTCCATCCAGAATAGTTATCTTGTACACGAGGCAAGTGGCCCGTTTGTGCGGAATCCGATACCCTCCCTCCGTCGTCGTCGGGAGGGAGGGAGCGAAGGAGAGCGAGCGAGCGAGGGAGCGAGAAGAGACAGAGAGCGCGAGATCGGCGTGGAACAGTTTCGATCTCCGACTGTGCGTGTCTTGGGGAATCCAGTATTCTCTCGGGAATTCTCGTGCCTGGGTATTTGTTTGTTTGGTCGATTCAGTTTTTACTGATCCAGAATCGGAGTAGTATGGAAGGAGTGGCGGAGTTTTGAAGATCTGAGGAGGATTTGGAGGCTCTTCGATAGATCTTTACAGCTTACAGGGAGTTTTTATAGAAGAAAGCTGGGCTTCATTCTGTTACACACATTCCTAGGGATTGGAAGCCTCGTAATCATAATGTGCAGCTGCTAGTGGTAAGAGGTTTTGGTTTTGGTTTTGTTTAGGTTGCTGGGGTTCGTGTAGAAATCAGAGAAGGTTATGAAGTCGTTCGCTGGAAGGAAGGCGATATCCGAGTCGTTGGAATTTTGGGGAATTACGCCAGACGTGCGGAAGTAGATGGCCAGCATCCGAGTTCTTGATCAAGCATCTTGCTGGAGCAAGGTCGGAGAATAGGCGTTTTGAGGAAGGAGGAGGCTCTTGCGGGAAGGAGCAAACAAATATCTCTGGAAGTTGGTAATGGCGAAGACCAGCACGAGCACACTTGAGTTCATCAATGAAATATTTCCTACAGGTTTGTACTGCTGCCGCTGCCGCTGATGTGCTTTCTCTTCTGTCTCCTCACTTTTTGTAGAGGAGACTAATCTGAGGCACCTTTCAGATTTGATCAATTTCTGGATATGCAGATCAGGAAAAAAAAATTCTGTGATTTAGGTCAAGGAATCCCGATCTTGTGCAACATGCAGAACCTTGTAATCTCTACTGTAAAGTGTGGTTTTGATGGTCACTGAACATTCGACTGTCATTAGGTCTCAGACTCCATGTTTTTTAGTTGGCATTTCTCTTTCTCCATACTATGTTTACTATTATGATCTCATGTTATCTTATGGTCTGAAATCTTGTTGACCTTAGTACCAAGTTGTCTCACAATCGTACTCAATTTGGACTGAGAGGTATTGATGGTTCTTGATACTTGCAAGGATATTATGTCCAAGATCAAGACCTCAAACCCTAAGATTTGTCTCTGGATTGAAAAAATTGTCCTCTATTGGCCAAGAGAAACTCAGTGCAAGTGGATGCGTTTGCTGTATGGATGCTGTCACTGTATGCATCTCATGAGTCACAGCTCCACTTCAAGCACTTGATTAACAAGCTAGAGAAGGTGGGAATGTGACAATGAATACTTGTGTTGCTCAGTGGATCCCTGTTTGCCTCAAGATCTGTGTTCAAGCTTCTCAATCTTCTGGAGACTGTTGCTTTGAATATGGGTTTCAGAGGCATCATTGGTGGCTGTGGACCCACTTCTTGGGAAGCTCCGAAATAAAATCCGTCATGTTGATGCAGAGATACTTGCGGCAGTCCGACAGCAGGTGTCAGCTCATTGCCTGTTTGTGATATGATTTTGGTCAAGTATTATGCACAACCTTGTAAGGAGGTTTAAATGTTAGCTACAACATCAGTGTGGTATTGATACTGCCAATTGAAACTGGATCTATAGTCAAGGTAAACTGACAATGGTTGTATTGCAGAGCACATCAGGTTCAAAGGCAAAGGATGATCTTGCAGCAGCCATGCGTGCCATTCAGGTAATCTGGCCTCTACACTCTGAATGCCTCATGTAGTCTCTCTTTTGATTTCAAGAAAATCTTTACCTAATTGAACACAACATCTCTTGGAGCTGTCCACTGGACTGAGTACCTGAAACTGTAGCCACCTCTGGTGGTGCCTGGAAAATGTCAGAACCTAACATGAACTCAAGTTTTTGTGCACACACTGCTGGCAGAAGTTGATTGGGCACAGTAATAGTGCTTTGAATACGGGCTATGATGTGGCAGGAGCTTACTCAGAAGATTAGTGAGATGAAAGAGAAGGCAGAGCAAAGTGAAGTGATGGTCCAGGAGATATGTCGGGATATCAAGAAGCTAGACTTTGCCAAAAAGCACATCACAACCACAATCACTGCTCTACATCGCCTTGCAATGTTGGGTGTGTCAATCTTTCAGATTCCCTTTTGTATAGTCTCTGAAGAGAGCTCTATTTGGTGAATTGTGGGAATGGAAAGTGTTGTCTTATTACACAACAATCTTTGGTAGGATAATTGTTGGCAACTTGCAGGACATTTAAGAACACCAATCCTGTTCAGATCCATAACTAGGACGAGTATATCTGTTGATAAAGGAAGTAGAATGTGGGTTGCACAAAATTTTGCAGGCCAGATACTAACTTGTTTTTATGGTGGATGGATCTGGATTCAGTGTCAGCTGTGGAACAGCTACAAGCCATGGCTGCAAAACGTCAGTACAAAGAAGCAGCTGGACAGCTTGAGGTCTACCCACATGTGCCATCATCTGGCTGATACTGTATATTTTAGCCTTCGCTTGTCTTCTACTGCTGTTGAGTCATTGGGTTGTTCACACTGAAGTTGTTTGTAATGTCCATGAAAGGAGAAAAAGAGATCACAAAGGGTGATGAATTGAGAAGTGGCAATCTGGTTTTGCAGGCAGTAAACCAGCTTTGTAGCCATTTTGAGGCATATAGTGATATCCCAAAAATCACAGAGCTCAGAGAAAAGTTCAAGGGAATCAAAGATATGTTAAAATCACACATCTTTTCAGACTTCTCCAGGTGCATTCCTTTATCATTGCCCTGTTTCATGACAGAAAGAGATTGTCTCTATCAAAAAGTGCAACTAATTTGCTCAGTGGGAGGGACTTGTTATGTGCTTTTTTGATTTGTGTCTTTGAGTTTATGTAACCTCCTTTTTGGCCAGCATTGTGGTGGTAACAGTTAGTCCTACCCTGTTCTCATCCTCTCTCTTTCATGTTCCATCACCTGCCCTAGAACTTATACTAAGGAGTGATGGTGGTTGATGAGCAGCCTTGGTACAGCAGGACTGAGTGAAGATGGGCAACAGATGCAGCAGCTTGCAGATGCTTGCCTGGTCATTAATGCTCTTGATCCCTCTGCGAAAGAAGAACTCATTCGCAATGTTTGCAGCAAGGAGCTCACCGCATACCAACAAATTTTTCAGGGGACAGGTAGAACCCTTATGATCTGTCAACCATGATGACATTAGTCAAGTGGTTGCATTCATCTCCTTTATTGTGTGCTGTCTTCTGTCTTTTTTATTACTTCACAGTTCTTACCATCATATTTTGAGTCCTTTCAAAAAATAGAAGAGACTAGTTACTACAAGCCAGCAAAGTAGAATGTTTCAGGGATATGCATGCCTTGTTCGGTTGTGTTGCAATGCAGAGGTGGCGAAATTGGAGAAGGCAGAACGAAGATATGCATGGATAAAGCGGCAACTGCGGGCCAATGAAGAAGTTTGGTCTATTTTCCCACCAAGCTGGCGTGTAGCACATACGCTCTGTATGCAGTTTTGCAAGGTTACAAGGTAGGCTAATTTCCTGTTCATTAACTTGTGAATTCCAACCATCCAGAGAAATGATCATGAGATTCCAAGTGACAAACTAGGGGAACTCATTGAATTATACAGTGAGGCTGATTTGGACCAACTTGTTGATTTTGCAGCTTATTTCTGAGAAAGTTAACAGAGGTGGATGTGGGGAGTTTCTTAACAGGGCTCAGTTGATGGAAATTTTGGATACAGCTCAACCAAAGCCAGATGTGGCAACCCTACTGCAGGTAATTGAATTTTCATGGTAAGTAGATATTGTGCTGAATGCTCAAAGGATCAAGCACCTTTCAATCAAATTGGAAATAAAAGATCCACACTAACAGGGACTGTTTTGGACAACATGTCACAACTTCATGTAGATTGGCTAGCAAAAGCAAAGTAATGAAGTGATGGGTAGTTTTGACTCTGTTGACTTGTTTGACCACTGGCAGGCGCTTCAAAGGACACTGGAGTTTGAGGAGGAGTTGGCTGAGCGGTTTGGAGGAGGTGAGGGTGCCAAAAAACAGGAAGAGGAGAGTGATGATGAAGGTTTTGACACAAAGGATGGAGAACTGACAGCCTCAGCCATCCGTAAAAAGTACAAGAAGCAGCTGAAGTTGGTAGGGCATTCAACACCCTGCTTCAGATTTCTGGAAGAGCAATGTCCTGTTCTATTGACCATTGTTAACTGATTGATTTAATTGTTTCCTCTGCCTCCCCAAATGTGCAATTTTCAGGGTGGTAACATTTGTTTGTTTTAACAGGAATCAGATGGAGAGAAGAAATCCAAACAGGAAGCTGCCAATGAAAGGGTGAGTTAAATTTCCTTGCAAATTTTGGCAAGTGCACACACCATATATATGTGCATGTTTTTGGTGTCTCTTACTTGTGAATGGAGAAGTTATTGGATAGGATAAAAATACCTCACAGACAGTGGAATCACAACTTGCCAGTGGACTATCTCGATGATGAATGTCAAGTATTACTATGCTTATTATTGTGTGTGACAAGTGTGATTGTTTTCTTACTGCATTTTCTGCGTCCAAATGCTGCATTGTACAAATTTTTTACCAATTGAGGATCTTTTAGTGATGTTCAGGTTTTTGACAGGACCTGAACATCAAGTCAAAAAGATGTTCAGGTCCTGTCAAAAAGATGTTCAAGTTTCCACACTTGACGGGAAATGTGGCCTGAATATGAAAGTAATGCAATCTTTTCATGCAGGCTGCAATGGCCTTCAACTTCCGTGGCACTATATCATCATGCTTTGAGCCCCACATGTCAGTATATGTCGAGCTAGAAGAGAAGACTCTGATGGAGGCCTTGGACAAGCTTATTTTGGTATGATTCTCTCCTCTTCTTAGATGCAATAATCTGCTTTTTATGTCTGCCTTCTATTGGCTGAGGGAACAGATTAAATATTATCTTCTAGATAGCACTCTTAAGGTTATGTGCTCTGGATCAACTGAGCTTGAAAGGTCCATAGCTTGTTAACACACCAGCTGTTCCTGGCACCTCATAGATTGTCATATCTTACATGATAGCATGACAGTGCTTGTGTTGTAGGTATTGGGACTCATTTCTATGGCTGATTCCTTTGTTTCTTTTGTAGTTCTTGAACAATTGGTTTCTTTGTTAGATTTCTAGTGTATTTGCTTTCTTACCATCTCAATGGTCCATGAAACAGGAAGAAACATGGGAGTGTGAAGAAGGCACCCAGAGCCACATCCTTTCCAGTGGCACTCAGGTCCTCACCTTGTTTTTTGTTCCTGCGGTTTCACTTGGTCTCAAATATTGTCACCATGCTCCTCCACAAAATATTGCAGAGTATGAAACAATAATATCCTGTTTTCAATAAATGAATATATTTTTCCAGTATGTCACTGATACCCTGTTCAGGGACTTACAATGAACTCTGTTATGTGAGCAGGTGTTTTTGATCATTAAGAGAAGTCTGAAGCGTTGCAGTGCCCTCAGCAGAAATCAAACCCTCTTCAACTTATATATGGTGCTATACCTCTCCTCTTTCCTGGAGCTTTGACACAATACTTGACAGTTTATTGAAATGTTGAAGTCAAAATCTTCTTTCTTCCTCTCTGAAACAGGTGTTCCAGAGAGTGCTGAGAGCATATGCAGCAAAGCTTGTTGCACGCTTGCCTAGAGGACAGCCAGGCCTTGTCACCGGCACGGAGGGCCAAGTCAAGGTCTGCACAAAATATCAACTGGATCCAGAGATAGCCATGAGATTCACCTATTTGCAGGAAATAGTAAACCAAACTTTCATGCAACAGAAAAGAATTTTCCATGTTGAACAGGATGGAGTGAAAATGGCTTTGGGTTATTTGGGTGGAGATCATCCATTTTTTGCTTGTGAAATGCCCTCTTATCTCAGATTCTTAACATATATCTGGTTTCTGTGCACCATGATTTTAGGTGTCGGACAAAGATGAGAGAGTGGTATGCTACATTGTGAACACAGCTGAATACTGCCATGAAACAGCAGCAAACATGGGTGAAAACATTGCAAAGCTTATTGATGTTCAGTTTTCAGAGAGTATAGACATGTCTGAAGAACAGGTGCTTTGAGAATGCCTTTCTCCCCTATGCTTTTTGCATCTTAATCTTTGCCTAAGAAATGATGTGCTGTAAGTGAAAGGTCCGTATTAAGTGAGAACAACTTATTCTGTGGATTCAAGTAGAATTTGCTCATCTTTCTCAGTTTACTTCTACATTTGCTTACTGCAAATTGGTGATGTTTTTCTTTGCAGGATGAGTTTTCAGGGGTGATTACAAAGGCCTTGTCAACCTTAGTGCTCGGCCTGGAGACAAGGCTAGAGGTGGAGCTTATCAACATGGCTCGCCTTCCATGGGCCACTCTTGAAGGTGTTGGTGACCAATCTGAGTAGGCCACCTGAATTCCTTGGCCCTCTGTGTTATCAATATGTGTGGACTTCTCAACCATTGCAGAACAGCAAGTTGATTCAATGCTTAAGATCTTTCTTCATAGTGAAGGTTAAAGGATTGTAAGAGGCCTTCATGCCTGAATCAATTTCATGAGGATCTTAGAGTTGGAATCCTTTTGAGTGGGTAATATGACAATTCCAATCTCCTCCTGAGTTTGCATCCAAGGTCAGTTGGCTGCATCTTATTCATTGTGGCACAGGCTGCCAAAGTCTGACCAATTTATATTCACAGAGGGTGCATGCTCACCTAGTGACTACCTTAAGTAATCATGCTGGACATGGTTTTTTTGCACAAACTTATCATAGGTTATTGCATAGGTGGCAAATTCATATCCGTTACCAGCCATGTTAAGAGTGGTTTCCTACTCTCTAGGTCAAAGGTGGGTGTATGCCTGATACTAGCATAACACATTTTTGATTCTGAACAGCTATGTTAATGGAGTCAGCGCTATCCTTTCCAGCAGTGTACCTGTCATTGCTGGACTTCTGTCACCTCTTTACTTCCAATATTTTATGGACAAGGTACTGACTTTCATTCACAGAGGACAAAGGTTTCTTTTTCTAAAACTAACCTTTTTGGTGGTCTAATCTGGCATTTGTGTAAGGTAATTTTGTAAGACTGCTGCTTGCTTGATTTGGATGTGCAGCTGGCAGCATCATTTGCTCCCCGATTCCATGCCAACATTTTTAGATGCAAGCGCATTTCAGAAACGGGTGCACAGCAGGTTGCTACTTTCCCTCCACTCTGATCCAAGTGCTTGTGTGGTATTGAGTTGACCAATTACTGTTCAGTTCTCCTTAAAGTAGTTGCATTTGAATGTGGGCTTCATCATTTGCATTTTTAAACAGTCTATAGCAATGTGAACATATGCCCTTCTTTTGTGATTAGTAGGCAACTCCAGAGGACATTTTCTGTCATTCTATTTCCAATGTCTTAGATCCCTTACACAGAAGTCATGTTGCACCAAAGTAAGACAGTTGAATGTTGTTCTGCAGATGCTTTTGGACACACATGCAGTGAAGACATTGCTTTTGGAGGTTCCATCACTAGGGGGCCAGGTATTGCTTGTTCTCACAATTGTAAGCCTTCAGGATGGTAACTGGTGGTGCTATATCAGATGGCTCTTTGACTGCTCTGTCACCTATATGCCTCTCCATCTGATTTGAGTTATGTTCACGAACTGAATGGTCGATTGTGTTGGTCAATTGTGCTTATATGTGATGGTGACTGATCCATGGAATCAAACTAGCCATAGCCAGGAGCAACTCATGAGAAATTGCTGCCCTGAGCAAAAAGATTTGTACCATTGGGACACTAGGCACAAGATGACTAGGACATAATCATTGTTAATCTCATTCAGCTGCAAGGATACTGGCAGTGATGCACAATGATGTTCCAAGCTTGAGTTAAATATGGGTTGTGTGAGAAGGACCTGGTGATTCCACTAGACATCTGACAATGAGAAATCAGATATCCATTAGCATTGACTGGCTTTTAAATGCTATGTGCTGGTGATTCTACTAGAAATTTTATAATGAGCAGTCAGATCCATTACTAGGGCTGACTGGATGCTACCTTCCATGTGGTGCTGGGTTAATTTGACTTCAGGCAAGTACACCTGCAAGCTATACCAAGTATGTAACACGTGAGATGAGCAAGGCTGAGCATCTACTTAAGGTGGCCATCAATCTTTCTTTCCTTAACTTGCTTGTGAAGGGTTCTGCATTTTGCACATAGAGAAGTGCACATGTTCTGGTAAGATTTATGCGTCACTTGTGAACTTTGTTTTGTGCAACATTTGAGGGCAACAAAATGTAGTCCATAAGCACAGCTTTAACATGATGGATGCGGTATTGGGCATAGGCACCTAGTAAAGTGTTCAGGTTTTGCAGAAAGTTGGTACTAAAATGTTGTGCTTTGCCAGGTTCTTCTTTCGCCAATGGAAGCTATAGCTGATACATATCGGGCTTTACTTCCTGAGGGATCTGCTGCAGACTTTCAACGCATTCTGGACCTAAAGGTCAGATAATATCCATGCCTGGATATTTTGTGAGAGTTCCAATTTCCTGTTCATTTGCAAGTTCTATCAGCTCATTGCCAGACTTGTTCCAATTTAGACATAATCTGCAGACCAGCATTTGTTTCCACAATTCAGTCACTAACTGCAGAATTCTTCTTTTGCCACAGGGACTAAAACGAACAGAGCAGCAGCCATTGCTGGACCGCTTCAACAACAGGAGTTCTGAAGGATTGCCAGCACCCATTGCATTGCAGCCATCTGGGCAACTTGTGTTGGCACCATTATCAACACAACCACAGTCACCAGTAGCATTTGGGCAGCCAAGCAGGGAGGCCATGATGGCCCGAGCAGCTGCACTGGGCAGGGGTGCCATGGCCCAGTCTGCTGCTGCTGCCGCTGCCGCGTCTAGCACAGGTCTCAAGCGTCTCTTTGCTTTGGCTGAACAAGCCAAAGAAGGGGCCGCCAAAAAGGAGGGTACATTTCGCAAGCTGTTTAATACATAACTTTTCCTTTCTTGCCTAATCTATTAGGTAGAACAGGGAAATCTGGCAAGTTGAAGTTGCAGGGGGTTAAGCTCTTGCTCCTTGTTGCAGTTTTTGTAACCCTATTCAAGTGAGAAAGTAGGACACATACTTTGAGTCCAACTTCATGCTACTTACTGGAGAGTGGAAGGTATTTTTTGAGACCAAAAACCTGACCACAAGGCACAGTAGTGTGAAGAGCATTCATATTTCTCCGCAAAATTCTGTTTTCTGAGTGTTCAGCTAGAAAGAGTAGATTCAGTGATCATTCATATTCCATGTATCTTAGGTTCTTCACAGTTTTTGCAATTGGGAGAGTAAATGAGGAAAAAGCTGTAGAGCTATGTTGGTGTGACTGAAAGAGTCACCAACATAGTATTACAACATTATGTTAGATGAGGATTTCAGGTATTGACATATGCTATAGGATGACAGATACGTAAGAGAGTTGAACGTTCTAACTTCATTCTTGGAAGGAAAGATGTAGAGTTCCAGATTGTTGATCAAGTTGTTGGAAGTATAGAACCTTCAGCTTGTGCATTATATTGGGGCTTAGTTGTCTGCTTGCTGACACTCAACACAAAGAGACACAATGAGACTGCAGCAGCTTTGCACATGTCAAGAGCACACCTGAAGATCCTGAATTTGTTGACTAAAGCTATGTGGAATGTACTTGCAGGATCCCATTTGCATCCTTGGTTCTCAAATTTCACGAACAGGTAGAGAAAGTCTTTCAGGGTAAGATCTGCAGCAGTTGGTTGTTCAAGTTCAAAGATCCAGCTTTGAAATAAAGTATGAGACTGATCTTTTCTTCAGTGTATGATTGTTGGATTGGCTTTCCAAATTTGGATGGCAATTTTCTATTCAGATGGGTATGACCACCCCTCCACAGCTTTTTTTTTACTCAACTTACTGTTGTTTTGTGCTTTATCTGCAAGTCATGTTTGTGGGTCCTTTTCTTGTGATCTTAATGTGTAGACTTCAAAATGGTTTGAAAGTGAATAGGAGGAACTTGTTTAGATTCTTGTTCAGAAAGGGTACTGTATGAGAGCCCTGGGGATCCAATAGTCTGCTGTGTCTGTTGCACCACGAAAGTGATGCTGCTCATCTGGTGGCTTATGTATTGCAGCCTCCACCCTTTCACAAAGGCAAAGTGTTCTGCGCCTAGTTAATCAGTCAATGGATCCAGGAAGATGACAGTTTACTTTGGTGTGTCTTCATCCCTTTTAAGGTGCTGAACAATTTAGCTAATGCAGGTGCCCAACTCTTTGGACTTGGACACTTCTATTTTCTGTGAGTGGCAACTTAGGTGATGCCTCAGAACTCCGAAATGCCCCAAGCAAGGTTTTTTCACACTCATAATTTATGTCTGCCTGAACTTTTCATTCAAAGATGTCTTTCTTATATTCAACAACGGATTTCAAAACTCTATTAGGCCAAAATATTTCTTCTATCGTTTGTCTCTTTGTGTTTGCTAATGAATAATCATTCTTCACAATCTTCACTTTTTATAGGGCAAATCATATTTATGAACTTGTTTGGGGTAAAATCCATATTATTTGATAATAGGAAAGATATTGTTTGTGCATGAACTCTAGCATATCCAACTATATAATACATTTCAGTTGTACATGAAAAAATATATGTTCACACTCGACCCCTTTTATTGTGGGAAATTTTATCTCTTCCGTTTAAAAAACAAATGAAGCTTTGTAAAACATTATAGGATGATGAAACCTTAGTAAACTCCATTAAATAAATCGCTCAACAAAGGGGGATAAGGATAAAGGAGGACTCAAAAGGCAAAGGAACAAATTATGTTCCATAGACCTCTCACAATCACAATAAGCATATCATAAAGAAAAAGGGATGGAAAACCTGAAAATGCAATAAACCTACAAAAGCCCACACTTGCGACTACGATGTGTTTCAAAATAGAAATCCCTTGTGCTTTCTACAAAACTATCAATATCAACATCTTATGCTTATAAAATACACACAAAATGATCAAAGGAAAACCACTAAAGCCTTTTGTTGACCATGCTATGTTAGCACATCAATGAAAAGAAAATTTCACTTATTGATGCAAACAACTAAAAACTTTTATGGCAAGGGGAAAAATCACATCTATTGATTATTGATCATGGTAAAGTCCTTTCTTTGCTTAAACTACCAGTGCGATAATCACCTTGTGAGATGAAACAACACATGAAACCAAATCAGTTTGAGTGCAATCAACAATGACAACATCAATCAAAGTGTGAGTGCCATCAACAAATAACACAATGTCAATTCATTGACAAAAAGTTTGAAGCGAAAGTAGTGAAAGAACATGAATTTGTTCACACAAAACATAAAACCTCATTTTTTTACAATGAATACAAAAAACATTCTAAACAATGTCATGAAAAACAATTTATACACTCCCACGAACAAGACAAGAAAAGTAGGTCCCCATTGAATATAAAAGTTGACCACAAATGCATTGAATCAAAACGAAAGATAAAAAATGAAGGAAGCCCAACTTGGTGCATAACACAAAAAAAAAAAAAAAAAAAAACAAATAAAACTAAAAAAAAAAAAAGAAAAAAAAAACAAAAAAAAAAAAAAAAAAAAAAAAAAAAAAAAAAACCCAACTTGGAAAAAAAAAAAAAAAAAAAAAAAAAAAAAACCATATGAAACTAAACAAAAAAATGGAGTGACCAAGCAAGCATACATACACCCTCAAACGTGCACAAGACTTTTAACACACACGATATGAATCATAAGTCATATTAAAAATAATGTTAAAAAAAGAATAATCATGCAATCTATGTGAAATATTATCCTAAAGTCGATCTATTCCCTTCAAACAAATTCAAATGGAATACACAATGACAACATGAGCGAAGGTGTAAATGCCATCAACATAGTGCATCAAATGAAGAAGGACTATGTAAACCCTCTCAATTTGGAATGTTGAAATTGAGGAGAGAATGACCATACATATGCACATGCTGTCTAAAAGCTTAAATGTTCACTCACCAATCTATCTACCTTACTGATGCATAGAATATGTGACCAAATAAAACCCGGTTATCTTAAGGCCCATATCATGGTATATGCTACATACATACCCGGAAGATGGGGCTGTCACATTAGTAGTCTATGTTGTATGTATGTATGTACCTACATACATACCCGGAACGCGCTGTTGTATTCAAATTTCAATACACTGGAACACTTCCATCTCCCTCGCCTCGCCTCGCCTCGCGCAGTCTTCGCGCCCCCATCGCTTGCGCGTCGACCTCAGTTGTCACCACCCTTCTTCTTCCCTACTCCCCGAGGTTTCCAGCATTCTCTTCTTTGTCGCCTGCATTGCTCTCCCCCTCCCAGAAAACGTCTGTGTGCTAGTTCGTCGAGAAAAGGTGCTCCTCCTCCTCCTCCTCCTCCTCCTACCTTGCTCTCTGAGTTTCCGTGACTTCTTGTTGCTGCAGCGGGGATCTCGACGAGTCTGCGGCCATCATCATGTTAGGGAGGGTGTTTGGTCGGCCCAAGGCTGAGCCGTCTGCTCTATCCAGCCTCGATAAGCTCAATGAGGTTTCTTCCCCCTTCTCTCTCTCTCTCTCTCTCTCTCTCTCTCTCTCTCGCTGCCTCTTTTTCAATCATCTCTAGCTAGGGTTTTATTCTTTGGGAAAACCCTCCTCGCTTGTTGTCCATCGGTACGCGGATAGCAGGCATGATTTTCTGTATACGTGTTTGTGCGTTCCTAAGAAGGAAGATGAAGATTCCGACCCCTTCTTTTCCGAGGATTAGGAATTAGGTCTCGGTTTTCATGTACCTCAACTGGTGTCCGGTTAGGCAGGCAAGCGTCGGATATGTGGCTTGCAGTAATGACGTTGCTTCCTGTAATATTTGTGACTTCGAGTAATGCTGTTGCCCATGTAATATTGCATCTCATCTTTCTTCTCCTTCCCTTTTTTGCATTACATTTTTAGTATAAGTCTCTGTCCTCACGTACCTAGACATCCCAATGTGATGGATCGTCAACTGTGTTTGTGGATTCAGAGCTCCCATTTGTGTTAACATTATGGTTCTACATCCGCAGAGAGTAAAATATTTTGTAATGATCCCCATGGTTTTTGGTAAGTAGTAAACCCTAATCCTGTAGCAAGCAGATTACTGAGCAAATACTTGTGAATCCACAGGTTTGAGCTTTTGTTTGGACTGGATGTTTTATAAGCCACCTCTCAGCGCATGTAGAATTGAAGAATTGACTGGTTTGAAAGATTGTAGTGTTTTAAGAAAAAGTCACAATTTTTTGAGCTTTTTCATGAAGGGATTGGAATTGGCTGATTGGTTTGGCAGACTCTGGAGATGTTGGAGAAGAAGGAGAAAGTATTGCAAAAGAAGATAGCCTTGGAGATTGAAAAAGCTCGGGACTACACCCGTGCCAAGAACAAGAGAGGTATTTTTCTAATGTGATTGTTTGGAGCTGCCCTACATTGAGCTATGTTAAACCATTAACAAACATGTTTTCTTTCTTGGCTATATGGTCATGATTTAAATCTGAATTTCAGCTGCTAAGAAATCCCTTGCTTTTCCAGTGTTTGGGCAGACAGCTTTTGAAAAGAAATTCAGACATAATTTGGTGCTGTGTTGAACTTGACAGCTGCAATCCAGTGCTTGAAAAAGAAGAAGCTCTATGAGGTACAAGTGGAGCAGCTGGGGAATTTCCAGTTGCGCATTCATGACCAGGTTTGACCTTTTCAGTGCCTATGGATTTGTGCGATGTTTTACTGTTATCCTGTTTGATCATTTTACTTCAGCAATCATCAGGCCCTGTATGGAATGAAAAATCCAATGATGGAGCTAAAGCCTTGTAAATATAAGGCTTACATTTGAACTCTTCAGTATGAGCTGTGGGTTTTTAAAGACAGATAGTGCTGAAACTATAGTAATGTCTTGGTGCTTGTAGAATTGTCCCCTTCATACTAGAAACAGAAGGAAAGACTGGTTTTAGCTGGATCTTGCATTGAAACATCAAGCACTTGCAAATTGGGAGGGTTTGAGATTGAAATGACCTGAAATTTTGCTGTTTTAATTCTTTTAGACGTATGGATATGGCCAGTATTATGGGATTGTAGCATTGTTGGAGTTTGTTGTTGAGTTGAACTAGAAGTCACGGGCAGAATCTTATGGGATTCTGGATTGAGATTAAAAACCACTGGTTATGGTAACATGGCTTCCAAATCTAGGGATTCTAAGCAGTTTACTAATTGTAGAATGTTATTGAGTACTTCAAGGCTGGTATGTGTGTTTAAGGGCACATTTTGGGGTTATGCAGATGATAATGCTGGAAGGAGCTAAGGCCACTACAGAAACAGTGGATGCTCTTCGCAGTGGTGCAACAGCTATGAAAGCCATTCAAAAAGCCACGTAAGCCTATTGTCTTTGTGCAGCAATTAAGGCATCCAGTGTAACCAACAGCTATCAAAACAGTTAATTAGGCCACATTGTTGTGAAATATATTTGCCAATATGTCAATCTCATGCACGAGAGAAGGCATTCCAGTTTGCAAGATTGAGAGGGCATCAAGTTGGGGGTTTAGACTACTATTTTCTCAGGTGGTGCACCAGAACAGGTAACACCATGCAATATCATGTGTGAAATACTCTTGCAATCTTTGAGTGATGGATAGGTGGCCATCTGTTGATACTGTGTGGCAACATATTCACACCTCTTCAACATGTTTGCATGGAGATGTGCTGATCTCCTAACTGGTCTTATAGTGGATAATGTAGCATGCTTCTATCTTCCAGACCTACTCAGGCACACAAGTATGTAGCAGGGGCTCCCAGATGCTTTTGATAACCTGCCTTTTTTACTAAAATGCATACTTATAGAATCTTGGCTGTGGGGAGACAGGAATATAGATGACGTGGACAGGACTATGGATGAGATAAATGAGCAGACTGAGAACATGAAGCAAATCCAGGAGGCTTTGTCCACGCCCGTTGGAGGTGCAGCTGACATTGATGAGGTCAGCAAAGTCCTTGGTTTTGTTCAAATTTATCTTTTCTCCATTTAGGTTCTGGGAACTTGTAGATATCTAAATGCAAATCAGGGACTTTTCTGAAATCCAGTCTGAGTCCATTTCTTGCAGGATGACCTTGAGGCAGAATTGGAGGAACTTGAAGGTGCTGAATTGGAGGAGCAACTACTGCAGCCAGCAACAATACCACACACAAAACTACCAGCCGTTCAGAACTACAGTCCTCCAGCACAAGCCCCTGCACGAAGAGCCCCGCCACAAAGTACCACAGAAGATGATGAACTTGCAGCTCTGCAGGCTGAAATGGCTCTGTAAGACATGAAAGAATCCCTTAAGCTTTGGTGCTCTCATCTGTGTAAAGATGATTGAGGGACAATTCTTTGCTGCAGTCCATATGAATAGTAAGGCTTTATAAATGCCACAATGGAGTAGTATGCCAATTATTGCAATTGACCATTGCAGAATTTGATAACAATTCTTAAGAGTCTCAAGAGATGCAATGACTTTGAACTCATTGGGACACAATTCTGTACAGCAATAGGCCTCACTCACAAGGCAGGTGTCCTGGTTTTCTTGATTTGTTTTTCAAATGTGCCTTCCTGCACTTATTATTCTCCTGTGAGATGTCAATGGGTTTGAAATTATAAGAGGATGAAAATGGATGATCCATTCTGCAACAAAATGCACATATTGACAATGTCAAAACTCTACTTCACTTTATTAGATGCTTAATGAGTTTCTGGGTGTATTGAGAAAGCTGTGCAGGTGACCCCCAGATGGACCTAGGGGTATCTGTGGCTTTGCAGAAATTGGCTAATATGCTATGGTATCAGAATGTGTCTGAGATGGTAGCCCAAATTTCAGCCCAAAGAAGCACCCATTGCATATGTGAAGGAGATGCCATGTTTTGTATTGTTGCAAAATTCATTGGTCATGTCAAGAAGGTTCTGCCACTTTTGTCAATTGACCTCTCTTCTTGTTGTTGGGTCATTGTGTGTCAGTGCATTTTGCCTATAATTTGCACAATTGGTTCTAACATTAGGTTAATATTCTACGAATTAAGCATCCAATATCATTTTGCAAATAAACTTAGTTTATATATTGGGGTTGAGACCGGAAGAAGGTATGTATCTCATATTAAGTACTCTTATAAGATAAATGTACTGATGAGCAAAAATCCTTGGTTGGTTGCTTATAGAACATTGATGCCCTGTAGTCCTCATCCAAGCTTAACTCTTAAATTTGGCCAATCCATTAATGAGTTTGGGAAAAGCTGTGGGTGACTATGTACTACATTCACCAAAAGAAAGGCAGTTGATTAATTTAATAGTGAATTGATAATTTTCTAGAGTCACTTAACAGAAGATGGTTTGTCGCCCCGAGATTAGTAACTAAAGGGCATCTGAAGTGTTCAGCCCTTAAACACACTTGTACTAAAGATTTCAAAGCTGTATGCAGGTGAGAAGTAGCAAGCTAGCCCTAAAAACCCAACACACACCCCCATCGCCAATTGTCAAGTACACCTTTATATCATTTCCTTAATCGCCATCATTTTGTGTCCATGTAGCTCTTGATTGTCCTCTTTGATCTCAGCTGCAAAGCTCCTGTTAGTTTTGCATTTCTAGAACAAGCCATGTGAGTTGCAAGTGTCTTCAAGTTTTTGCATTTGTTTAACTTGGATCCTTGGTTTTAAACTTGTTTGCAAAAGTCTTCATGATCCAATCATGTGTGTATTTTGCAAAGGTCTTGATTGTCTTGTGGACTTGTTTGTGCTTGGAACTTGGAATTATCAACTTTGACCTTGATTGCAAAGCTTTTCATCTCTTTTTGTTTTGTTCATGTTCATAGTTCATGTTTGTTGTCTTTTGTTCTTTACTGAGCTTTTTCATTCTCATTAAAACTTGTGTTCAAATTTGTGTCATAAATAAAAATGAACTTCACCCTTAAGTGTGTTTCCTCACATAATTTGAATAAGACCACAAGTTGTTTTTTTCAAATTTTTCAAAAATCACTCGTACATTTTATTATATGTTTTGAACCACAATGTGTTAATAAAAACATATCTTAAATAAATAAGAATGTTAATTAATAGTTACAATTTGGATTATTGAAGGTGAAATTATTGCAATTTGCATTACCAATTTCTAATGTTACGTGTGGCATGGAAATTCCATATGTTCACTTCAATGAATTGTCATTTACAATATAGGTTTTTTTCATAAATGGCACCATAGATTATTGACAAGGTTCATTTAATTTATTAATTTTGTAAAGAAATTTATTTTTGTTACAAAAATTAAGTTTTGCTCAATTCATCATTATAAAATATCAATGGTGAATGTATTATGAAACGCCTCATAGGGTGCAAATAAGACAATAGAAATTAACCTTTCAACTTTTAATGATCATTTTTTGTTGTTTTAAAAGCCATGGAAAACAAGATGCATATTAAGATGATGATGTGGTAGACTACTATTGATTACAGAAAGTAATGGATTAAAAATCCATGATTTTCATAGTGGCCAACTTTTTTTTTGTCATGACATATTGTACTATTATGTAAAAATGTGGATAGGGTGGAACCATGAGAAAATAAACAAAATAAGTAATTATTTCAAAGAAAATCTAAAAATGGTTTAGATTTTTACAATAACAAAAAAAATAAATTCAATTTTTAAAAAAATAAAGTTATAAAAACTTGGTGCCTTCCATTGAATTTATGGTAAGTTGAATACTAAGATTTAAATAATTCAAAAAATAAATGTAGTTAACTAATATGTTTGAAATTGGTTGGTCAATTTGTTTTCAAATTTACGTTTACATGAAAATTTTGATATATTACAATTATAATATGTAAAAATTGAAAGCATATAAGTATAGGGGTACATCATATTGAAGATTGAAAAAAATCAATATTTCATCTACTTTCACCTAAAATGTAAAGAATTTAGAACATAGGGAAAAAATGTTGTTTACATTTTTTAAAATTATATTCAAATGCTTATTAAACTTTTTTTTCAATGGTATGAAATTGAAAGAAAAAAAATGTGAAATAATCCGTAATCTTGGGAAAACCCTTGTTTGTTTGAACTTAAAATTTCAAATGATACTACAAGTTAAAACTCTAAGGGTTTTAAGTTTGGCCCATTGTTGCCCTTGCATTCCAATGATAGTTTCCCTTTTCCTTTTCCTAGTCTTTGCATTTCATCTCTATATGTCATGGAAAATAAATTGTAACAAAAGTTTTTTAAAAGTTTCACAAAGGTCCTTGAAAAATATGTTTAAAAGTTTCTAGAAGTTTCAAAAAAAATCCATGAAGAATATGTTTGGAATTGTTTTTAAGTTTCTAGAAAGATCCTTAAAGAATATCCTTGGAAATTTCCTGAAATATCCTGAAATATCCATGAATAATATGTTCAAGATTTTCTAAAAAATGTAAAACTAGCATATGTTATACATTTCAAAAAGAAAATTTCAAAAGAATAATTGATAAAAAGTTTGTAAAAGATGTTTTTTTTTAAAAGAGTAATTGACAAAAGCTTTTTTAAAATGTGGTTGCCAAAAATTATAGAATGTTATATAATAAAACTTATAGAAGGATTAGTTGGCGGAACTTTATATAAGGTTGATGATGTTTTAGAAGGTTCTACTAACTAGTTTAAAAAGAGGTCCAAAGGGCATCACCCTTCAATCTCATCAACACAAGTTTATGACTTTGGTATTTGTAATTCATGTCATGCTTAATTAGCATTATGTTTTGTTCAAACAATAAAAATGCCTAATTCTTGTTCATTGTTGAATTCTTTGTTTGTCAAGTCGTTCAATCTTTTCTAAATTATATGATTGTCTTGTCCTTGACAATTTGGTGAGGTTTGCTTATTGTTTTGTCATGCATCTTGATGAATCACAATGAAAGATTCCATTACAACAATTATTGCAACATTGCATAATCTTTAACAACAAATTCAAAATCTTCATTAAACAAACATCCAACTCCAAGAAAATTGACCTCAAGTTTTAGCTTTAGCTCTATAAGACTTACAATATTAAATCTAAAAACTTCACAAAGCCAATGGGAGTTATAAAACTTTCAGTGCCATTTTGCTTTCACAACATATAAAGGAACCTATAATTGAGTAGTATATAGTCAATATGTTTGAAAAGTTCAATGGAACAAGATCAAAGTTTCCAGGTTTTCTTCAACAAGTTCATCTCCTCATATACTTGCAACTTGACTAATACTTTGATAATGTTTTCCAAGTTAGATTAGTTGGGATAATGTTTCAATAACTACCTTGTCATGGTTTGCACCATTGCTTAAATGTTTTTTCCATTGTTTTTTTTGTTTCTTTTTTGCATTCCTTGGAGATTTTTATACAACATTTAATGACGCCAATTGAGAAAAGGTTGCAAAGACAAAAATTTGAAACCTACATCAACCTATGCTACAAAATTTCAACAACTAATGTGCAATGTTAATTAGAATGAAGAAGGTTACATCAATCAATTTTGTTGGGGTTTATGAGGTTGTGTGAAAGATTTCATATTCATAATGTCAAAGGTGAACAAGCTAAATGAATTCATCATTCAAGCCAACAAGTGTCATAATTGCTTACTCAAAAAGTGACAAGAAAAGTTACACAAATCTTACAAATGACCACTAACAATACATCTACAAACACATTACCTACAATTTGTGCTCAAACATTAAGTGATGATCCTATGCAAGCCTTTCACATTAGAAAAGAAACAACATCAATAATGAGTGGGGCTTTGTTTATATTGTGGAGAATGTGGGAAAGTTGCACAAAAATGTCTAAACAAGAAAACATACAAAAATCAAAGCATAGTCGATGAAATAATACAAGCAAAAAACAAATTTGTCTAGTTTCAATAGGGGCTTCATGACTAGACAATAACATTTTAAAGGAAACAAATAGTCTATTTAATTGTTGGGTGATTTTAATTTTTTGAAAGAACCATTAGTTCCAATTCTCTTAAATTTTTAAGAAAACCAGTCCAATTCTTGAAATTTTTTTTTCGAAAGATGATAACCTAGTTCATTTTCAAATTGTTTTCAAAATAAGAATTGTTAGTTTTCAAATTGGTTTTCAAGTAAATCAATTTTCACCTAAATGAGGTTTGAAACCAAGATCCTTTCAAAGTAAACTTGAGCATTAACTATAAAGTCACACTTACTCATATGAACTCAAACATGTGATTAATTTAATTTAATGTTCATTCATCCTAATGGTTTTAAAATTTAGACCATTGACATGCGTAAACTTTAAATCTAAAGTTCAACTATATTTTGCACCTACAATGGGTTGCGATGTAGTGGTTATTATTTCTAAGATTTCTAAAAAGTATTGGGTTCAAACCTTCTAATGATAACGGGTAGGTGATTATACCTATATGGGTTTTTAAAAACCTAGATACAAATATGAAAACTAGCCTTGAAGGTTCACTTTATAACTTTCATGGGTATCAAATTTGAACCTCTATGGTACCTGACTAGTTCTCAAAGTGTCAACTTTCACTCAAAATGAGAACAATTTGTTTCTAGTTTGAAAATTGGCTTGAAAACTGGTGGATTAACAATAATTGCTCAACACTAGTCTATTTTTACCTTTAAACCTTTTACCTTGTTTCACAATCCTTATAGACATACATATTGTCATGCAACATACATGTAGCAAATTAGTAAATCGTGGTGCAACATGTTTCATTGATGAAAAATTTGTTAGACCTTCAATTATTACAAATAGCAAACCCAACACCCTATGAAATAATTGATAAATGTACCTTTATTTCAACAAGGCATTGCCCCTTAATATCACCAACATAAGTTGTGCCTTTATATTCGTGATTCATTTCATGTTTAACTTGCATCATGTTTTAATCAAGTGATAAAATTATTTAGTTCTTGTTCATTGTTAAATTTTTTATTTGTCTAAGTCCTTCAATCTTTTGGACAAGTTATATCGTTGTTTTGTTTTTGACAATACGTGTGTGTCATCAGTGGTGAAGTTGGTGTTGTTCTTCAATCATTAGTGTTTGTGAAATTTTGGTCATCACCTTCCATGAATTATCATCTTGTGCCTCCTATTATCATGGTCATTTTCTTTGAGTTCCATCCTCTTCTTCTTAAACACAACTTTAAATAGCACTCATCGTGGTGTGTTGTGTAAGCGAGGTGTTGTTTTAATGGCGGTTTTTGTAGTGAAATGTAAATGATCATCATTTTTTTCATCCTTTTGGTCTATGGCCATTTTGTTCCAATTCTTTATTTTTTGTTTGCCTTGTTCATCTTTGGACCTTGTTCCTCACCCCCTTACATTCTTGTTCATCATTTTTTTCTTGAAAACCTGACCTCGTTAAGGTTTTTTATGTCTTCAGCCTCTTGTTTTGCAGAAGCCCTACACATTTTTGTTCATTATTAGTTTTTTAATAACTTGATCCCTTATGGGCCATTTGCGTATTTGTCCTATCATTTTACAAAACCTAGCCCTCACATATGCATTTAAGCTCATCATTGTCATCATCTTGAGAACTCAACACTTCATGAATTTTTCGTGTCTTCATATTCTTGTTCTTTAGAACCCCCCCCCCTCCCCCCCCCCTTCTACACATTTTTATTTTTTATTGTCTTTTTGAAAACCCAACCCTTCAAGAGTTCTTCATTTCTCTATGTTCTTGCTTTACAAAACCCCCTACACATTATAACACGTCATTCTCTCCTTAGGAACTTGACACCTTGTGGGTTTTTATTATCTTCATCATTTTGTTCATTAGAACCCGTATAAGGTGTGCTAACTTGTTCATTGTCATCCTTTTGAAAACCAAACCCCTTGTGGTTATTCATGTCTTCATTCTTGTGTGCCCCCCCCATTGTTATTCTCTATTCAACTATTTGTAAATTTTTCATAATGTCCTCATCGTCTTGCTCTACATACCCCCCACACCCCCCTCCCCCGCGTTCTTGATCCTCATCATCTTCTTGAAAACATGACTTGTCAAAGGGCTTTTGTGTCATTTTCCTCTTGTTCTTCGAAATTGCCCCTCTTCCCTTTTGACTCACATTGTTGCTCATTGTTCTCCTTTTGATAATCCAACCCCTTGTGAGTTTTTCATGTTTTTGTCCTCATGTTTTGTAAATCCTCCCACCCCCCATAGGCACATGCGCACACATGCATTGTTGCTCACCATTGTTCTCTTGAGAATTCATTGAAGGGTCAAGTTACCAAGAGCAAGAATCCACATCCCCCATTGGGGTAGAGGGGTTCTCCAAAGCAAGAAGACGAAAACACAAAGAACCCATGAAGAGTTCGGTTTTCAAAAGGGTGCAATAAACAAGAATGCATTAGGGGGGTTGTAAAACAATCGGGTGAAAACATGAAAGACCTATGAAAGGTTGGGTCTCAACAACACAAGAACAAACAAAAATGTGTGGTTTCCCCAAGACCATAAAATGTTTAATACTTTTTTTTTGCATTGATTTAGGTCATTGGTTTATACGATGAACATTTTTACATAAGGAATCCAAGGAATTTCAATTTCATCCATTTTTCAAATCCTAATAGTTCATTGATAGGATGCAAAATCTTTGATGATAAGGATGAGATGTGTTTGTTTCAAATATTTTCCAATTAATGAATCCCTTTCCTTTGGGCAAGCATATCTTTGTTGCATCTCCACCAAATGTTATGATCTACATGACCATGGATGCACCCAAAGATGGGCCACAAGTTTTTTAAAATGTTGTGACTCAAAAAACCAATGACCATGCACACCATTCTTTTTTGAATCCTTATGTGTTTGATTATCAACCTATTTACCTTAATAAATTAAAAATTTCATAGGTCCAAAATCTTATTACAATATACTACAATATTGCATGCTATGGCATTTGCCATCGGGTAGATGGATTGCAAAGAATCAAAGAGTTTGTTATTTAAACACATCTCTATATGTCAATATACCATCCACCCCAAATGTGAAAAAAATGCTTTGGAGGTTAAATTTCTTTCTCACAAAAATTGGCTCAAATCAATACCCCAAACATCTCTTCTAGAACCTAGTTGATCAGTTTTATCTTACAAGAAACTAATTCAAGTCAACTAGTGTGTATACATATGGAACCAATTTGAGTTTTTCTTACAAAAATTATTTGAAATCAGTATCCTAAAGATCTTTTACAAAGGTTTGAATTTTTTTCTTGCAAGAAAAACGAGGTAAAGTCAATAACCATTATTTAAAAGATATTTTCCAAAAGTTGACTTTTCCTTGTAAGAACTACCTCAAATCAATCTAAATGGTAGTAAGTCAAGTTCATGTTGAGGTGGAATTGAGTGTGAGTTCGATTTTGGTAAAACATGTGACAAAGCAAGATGTTATACTTTCCTTTTTGAACTTCATGACTATCAACACAACACTATGCATGGTTATGCATAGTCATGCAATTTGCAAAGAACAACATATGTTTATGTTTTGTTGCAAAACCAAAATTTATGTTCTACTACAACGACTAGAATTCAAACTTGGCATTAGGTTGGTGTAGCAACAACTATTTACTAGTAGCCTACTTCCAAACATCATATTGTGGTAACTTTTTCTTATTAATTTTAGCAAAAACCTTTATTGACATTTGGTGAACCTTGTGATGAAACCATGCATGCATTGCACAAGGATGTGCTTTGACCATTGTGAAGTTCAATGGGCAGTGTTTATTGTTTGACATAAGCAAGGATTTTTAACATGTGTAAAGACCTTTTTGAAATTTTATTTGAATTTTTTTTTCATGTATGATCATGATGGGTATCATAGGAAAAAACAAAAGATTAAAAAAAAACATTTCCAATAAAAGGAGTGGGCATTATGGTTATCAAAAATTTTGTCATTTGCAGAGGAAAAGTTACATGCACAATAAGGTACCCTCCAAATACATTATAAATTTTTGATGAGCTCATTATGCTAAGGATCTCAAGATGTGAAAAAAAATGGTAAGTTGGACTTGAAGATGAAGGTGTTACCAAAATAAAGGTGCTTGTATTTTGATTACACCTTCATCCAAAGGCTTTATCGAGTGTAAAACATATGCCAATTTTTTTTAATTTAAGATTCAACATGATTTTTATCTTTTAAATTGCAGAAACAATTCAATGCATGTGAATATATTTTATTCCAATGTTGTGAAATTTGATTAACAACAAATACTCAAATGAAATTGATAACCCCTTTAGAAATTGGATGATGTAAACAACAAAACAAGGCATAAATTAAAAAGACAATTATAAGCTTAGCTATGAATAAAAGTTACAACTTGAATAACAATAAAATCCAAGAAAACAACAAAAGTAAAATATTTTCAAATTGAATAAATCATTGTTAACTTGGAAAACACATCAAAAGAAAACCCAACAATTAACATTAGAGCTAATGAAGCAACACTAAAAAAAGGTACGATTTGGATTTAATGCACATTAACTCTACCTTGATAAACAACCTTGCACAAAATAAACGACACCAAAAAACACGAAAAAAAAATTAAAACCCATGGAGAAAAAATAAACAATAAAATGCTTGATTGTATTTACTATATTAATAAAATATGGCAATGAAGCAACAATTGTTCTTTACTTTGTATTTGATGATTTTTTTAGCAACACCATGCTGACATATTAAATAATCACGACTTATAGCTAGAAAATGAACTATTTGTCAAAAAAAAACAAAAATGAAATCAATAGTGAAATTAACACTTGCATGTTATTTAAGGAAAATTTTTATCTATGTGTTGCATTCCATGCCACAACAATTTCCTTTGTAAAAGCATGCACAACACAACAAATGATAATTTACATGTCACATTCCATGCTAAAATAGTTTGTTTTATAAAAGCTTGCACAACAAATAGAAACAATAGAAACAACCAAATGCATCAAGATTGAGGGGAAGAAAGATTAATGGGAAGTTTACTTTATCTATGTTTCAATTGTCAAGATTGCCCCCACAAATGACAACATAAATGGACATAACATGCCCACACAAAAAGTGAAAATGAACACATGTTCATACGTTAGGTATGAAAATGAAGTTAACAAACTAGGTTTGGAATTTTGCGGCTCCAAACACTAAATGACAATTGAACTAAAATGTAAAGATCAATTTTAATAGGCATAAATGCAAGAGGGATCCCAAGTAGAAGTAAATAGAAGCATGGAAAAAATATTGAATAGGTGATCACCTCATTAGAAGGCAATCCTACCTTGAAGGCAATCCTTCCTTTGGGTCAATTTTGTTTTAAATGCTTAAAAAATTACTCATTTATTTGATGAAACAAGAACAAAAGGTTTGAAGGGCTAGAAGGTACCTTCTAGACCTTTCACAATACCTTTGTAGTGTCGAAGCTATCATCACTTACCTACTTTCATTTTTGGAATTGCTACCTTTAAGTTGATTACATTTTTGTTGCAATTATCATCAAACCATTAAATATTTAAAAATTACTTTCTAATAAAAAAATGAAGGAAATGATCTAAATAGTGAGAACTACAATATTATATATTCAATGTAATACTAGGAGATCATTTTCCATTCGCAAAGTTGAGTAAAAAACAAAGGTACAAAAAGAATTTGTCACAACCTTCCATGAAAAACAACATAACTACTTGTATTCCCTTCAACAACATATCTTCAACATTTTACAAACTTCAAAAATATAATGAGAGAATGAGGAATTCAAATAAGAAGGAATGAAGAAATGAAGGAATTTTCATGTGAATCATAACCCACAAAAACACCTCATCCTTTCTACAAAATATGTTTTTGTTTAATATCCTTCACAAACCTATAGTTGATGGGCAAACTTGTGCCAATCACCTTATCCTAAAAGATTAAATACCCAAGTAACTTCATTTCTTAGTAAATAGGAAAATGATAAGTAAATACCTATTAGAAAATTACTAAGATGCCAACTAGGTTAGCTCAACTAGGTAATTTTCCCATAAACATATACTTTTCATTGGAGTTCGATTATAAAATTAAGTTTTTAATAATTTTGCCTTGAAGAAAACTTTGTGATAATAATTATTGTTAAGTAACATCCATGCTTTAAATCAAACAACTATATATGTGCAAATGTTGTGATAGTTAAGATGCTCAAAAATGGAAATTCTATCCATTTTCCTACATAATCACATATTCATGTTTATTCTTTCTTTTTTGCTACCCTTATTTTTGTTCTATTTAATTTTTTGTCTTTGCATGGCAACTTTGGTGTTTTTTTAGTCTTATTTTTCTTTGGTTTTTTGTAATGTTTTATACATGATTATGATGATATCATTTTGCATCATTTTGTCATATTCACAACTTTTTCATCTATAACTTCATTTTGCAAGTATTTATTTTTTAAGATTGTTTTTTTTCCTTTCCTTTCTTTTCTTTCATATTTTCCTTTTCTAGACTAATGTTTTTTCTTCTTTTGTCATGGTCTTATTTTTTACAATGTCGTTTGTTATTTTTTTTTCATATTTTTGTTCTTGCAACATTCAATTTCAATTTGTAGGTTTACTTCATTTCCTTTGTGAAGGTGTTTGGTATCTTTTTAGTATTGATTTAAATTTTTACACAATAAATTCATTCTATTTTCATTGTTTGCATACAAATTTAGATAAATCATGTTATAGAATAATTCATATTTGTTTTGTGGTTGTTGTTGGTTATGATGTTAATAATTGTGCTTTTTATGTGTAGTTAGTCTTTGATTCTTTCCTTGAATCTTTTGGTCTTATTCTTGTCTTTGATGTTTTCTTTTTTTCTTTATGTATGGCTTTGTTATTAATTGAATTTCCTTTCAATAATGAATTTGCTAATGATGCAATTAATGAAAATCAAAACAATGTGATACAACTTTAAATAATTTGGTATTATTTTTGGCACATTTTGTTGGAAAAATATCACCTTGAGACCACATGGGGGTGACATGTTCCATTGTCACATTCCATTGGAAATGCCTCATTCCAATATGGGCATTCCACTATAACAAAATTGACACATGTCACTAAAAATGAGTGGAATGTGGAGTGGAATAGGATGTCAATTGTAGTAACGCAAGATGATGAAAACATTTTTTGTTTTAAACCTTCCTATTGTTGAACATTTGTTTAGTTTTTTGGTTGATGAAATTTGTTTAGATCCATATCAATATGGGGAGAACATCAAGGGTGCCTCGAATTTGGAGGTAGAAGTCGATGAGGATGAAGAGGCATTAAATTTGCAATTTCATGAACTTGATCATAAAGAGCTAAAAAGTGTCAAGGTGGGTGGTTGAAGGTGAAGTCAACATTTGGAAAGTGGGTGGCCAATGCTTTTGGTTCATAGCATTAATGTAAGAAAATAGATAGTTAGTCATCAATTACAAATCTAAGTGAAAACAATCCAAAGGTTCTTGTCGATATGTTTTCTATTTGTTCATTTTACTAGTTATTAAGAAAAATGAAGATTTGTATTTTCCTATGAAATAAATTGTCGATCTTTCATATATGTTTTTATTTTAAATTTTTTTTGAGAAGGTTTTTTTTATTGTGTATTTGTTTTACAGCATTGTAGCTTTATTAAAATGTTTGATAGGTTGATCTAATTTTGGGAAACATTTCATTGAGCTATGATCGAGAGGTTTGGTGTAAAGTTAAACATCAAAACTAATGCAACATTTGAACATGGTAAATTTGTTGTTAATGAGCTAATCAATTGGTCCATCCTTGTTGGTTTTGGAAGGATCCACGAAAATGAAATGTATTGTCTTTGGTATGTATGTTGAATTAAAATAAATGTCAAATAATTCCTACTCATGGCATTAACTTTCAATTTAGTTAGTTTTGCACAAGAAACTTCATCACGGAGATGGTTGATGCCTCATGACATTAACCTTCAAATTGGTTATTTTTGCACAAGAAACTTCATCATGGAGGTGGTTGATGCTTCATGTTGATTGTCTTTCAATGAAGTATATTTCATTAGTGGGTTTGACTTAACAACATTGTGAGAAGGAGAGCTTGTGTGCTATTGCTTTTGCTTATGCACCTTTTGAAGGTAAGTGATGATTTTTTTTGAAATTTTGGTTAAGGGTTTTGTGGTATTGTACAATGAGTTGGTGAAGTATGATAGATGACCTACAACAATTAGACATGTGGAAGCCAATTTTCATTTCATTTTTTTATATAAAAAAATTGGAAAAATTTAACAAAAAATTAAGCAAATTTTGTCAAATTTACATCTAAATTTTTTTTCCCAAAAATTTCCCAATTTCTTTGTTGAAAAATAGCAAAATTTTGCTCGGAAAAAAAACATTGGTGGGAGGACATCATTTTCAAAACCTGACCAATTATAACTAAACCTTGTTGATTTTAGATTCTACATCTAGTTTGTTTCATGCTTTTATTATTCTTTGAAATGTTGAATTTTTTCTTTTTCAAACTTATTTTTTCCCAACTTTTTGGGGGTGGGGGTGGGGGGGGGGGGGGGGGGGGGGGGTTTTCTTTTTCTTTTTTT
>Ga0116231_10002003_pt1 | contig 42521 bp, 35 predicted proteins | sample S1TSphgellanicum_2_FD_89695 | JGI IMG/M metagenome (GOLD analysis project Ga0116231, IMG submission 89695) | Host-associated microbial communities from peat moss isolated from Minnesota, USA - S1T2_Fd - Sphagnum magellanicum MG | ecosystem: Host-associated > Plants > Peat moss > Unclassified... | reverse complement strand
CCCAGACGCAGTTCATGGCTGCAAGTCAGACACAAATCATAATCACAGCCTGAGCAGTTCCTATGGTAGTCCACAATTGATGTCTTGCAATTATCACTGCACATCCAGAAAACCACACTGGCTGGTGTTAAATCCTCACATGGCACTGTTACCAAAAACAAATTGTAAGGTGAACAAACACATTATCACTAGACCATGATCAGTGTGAAATCAAGACAAACTTTGAAAGCAGAACAAGCTAAATCACCACTCAAACACATACTGGCAGTGATGTGCCACTTACCAGTAAAGGCGCTCATCCTTAGGAATCACTGCCTGTTCCACCTTTACAGATGATGTCCCTGCAGAGACAACATGCACATACTCAGCACACACAACAAGTCACTGAATAATGACTACTGCCAAAAGGTGAGACAAATGGGAGAACAAGGTACGTTGTAAGCTTCGCTCCAGTTTCAGCTCCTCACGCTGCTCCTGATGAAGTTGCTTCAAGCATGGTAGCAGCTTAAGGAGCAAATGCTTCAACACTTCAAGAGTCTCCTTCCTGCTCAACTTCACAGTTTCCTGTTACCCACCATATCACTCCATCATTATACAGTTTCATTAACAAATAAAAGCATAACACTGAACACAGCATTCCAGGATGCTGTAAGCCACTTACCCTCTTTGGTCCACAGCTCCGGAGGCAAGCCTTGCAGTTACAGTTTTCACGGCAGAAAGGGCACTCCTGTGCCACATCCTCCTCTGACAGAAGTGGGTACCTGCATTGACACAAACATCAGCATAATCTCAAACACCAGCAAATGCTGGCCTCAATACCTGCAAATGCTCCCATACTGCCACAAGATTACCCATGTACATACCAGGTTTTGATACATGCAGAGCAATAGCGCTTGCGGTCACACTTGAGGCAGTATATCACATTCTGCTTGTCACTCCTCTGACATTGATGACACATTCTGCAACTATCTTCCTTCTCCTTTGTGCTTAGCTGCAGCCCCAAATCAATATAGGCACACCTCCATCAACTACTCTACCAATATCCAGTACTGCTGTTCCAAACACTAGCAGCTTTTCAACGCAATTGAAGTGTGCAAACAGCTGTGCTGTTGCTCCCCTTCTGATTAAGTAGCCAGGGCACTTCTGTAATGTAATGACTGAGGTAAAATCTCTGCCATGGGCAAATACATCACTGAACCTGCCCCACCTTAGCTGTAGAAAAGTTGCAATAAAACACCTATACATAGAGCTTCAGAATAAAAAGACTTGCCAAATCCAATTCAGTAAAGGCTTCTTAAGACTCACCTTATTTCCACCATTTTGGAGCTTCACATTTCCACTGTCATCGGCTGAAAATTCTTCAGGGTCAGATTCTGCAGCCCTACCAGTTGATCGTCTTTGGGACTTTCCAGACAGGGAAAGATTGTAAGACTTACTCTCCTTGTTAGCAATAACTCTCTTCCTTGCATTTGGTTTGATGTTCTCTTCAGAAATAGTAGTCTTGACCACAGGCTTCTTAGGTTTTGTGTAGGTCTTGTTTCTGTTACTTATTTGTATGTAATGATATTCACAGAGAGAACCTTGAAATATTCTCTTGCTACAGCGCCAGTCTCTTCCATCGGACCTCCTGCACCGTTGCTCATCTGGAACCTCATCTACCACTTTCCGACGCTTTGCTGTTTTACTGCTGCCTTTCATACCACCGTTTGATGCATCATGTGGCCGTCGCCCCATGTCCTCAATCCTCACCTGCCATTCAAGAAGCTGATTGAATGAAGAGTTTCCAGCAAGCACTCACCTTGGTGATGCTGGACATGTTTAGGATCTTTGATGCAAGGGCAATTAAGAGAAATTCACATCCTACCACCAGAATAATGAGACAAACAAACTTTGCAGAAACAAACAACATGTGAGAATTGGATGCACATCTTTGAGAGAAGCATTTGATTCCGATGCACCTTGCAAAAAACAGAAGATGGTGGTGGTGATCAGGTTCAACAAACTTTGCAGAATCAAATAACATGATGTGAGAATCTAATGCACATGTCTGAGAAGCATTTGATTCTCTTGATCTGATGCACCTTGTAAAAACAGAAGATGGTGGCAACAGTGGTGGCAAACCATGCAGGTTCAACATGTGAGAATGTGATGCACCCGTCTGAGAAGCATTTGGTTCTCTTTGATCTGATGCATTTTGTGGTAGAGCACTTCAAAAAATTGAAAATGCAAAATCGTCTCCTTCGTCATGTCACGAAGTACAAAATCAAAAGAGGTTCCAGAAAATAGAAGAAGAAGAAGAAGAAAACACTAGGAAGGAGGAGGCTGTGGTGAAGAGGGTTTAAATCAGAGTTAGCAAGGCAATGGCTGCTTGTTTGTCTGTGATCATGGATATTGAAGAAGAAGAAGAAGAAGAATCTCACCTGGACTCATCAACATCAACCTCGAGGAAGGTGAGAATGTCACATTTCTTGATCAGTTCTGAGAAAACTGGGGTCATAAGCCGGCATGGTCCACACCAAGTTGCTGTGAAGTCTACCACAATCTGTGTACAAAATTTTGTAATCTTCGTATGTTTGAGAACCAGGTGCAAGAAAAATATGAGAAGAAGACAATGGTTATTACTACTACTACTACTACTACTACTACTATACTACTACACCTAATCTTCTTCTTCTTCTTCTTCTTCTTCTCGCCACAAGTTTGTTTTCTTGCCAGAAGACATACACAAAAACAGGGAGTTGTGAATTGGATTCACAGAGAGAGAGACAGAGAGAGATGCTCACAATCTTGCCACGGCTCTTGGCATCCTCGATCTTCGTCTCCCGGAGCTGCTTGCTATTCACCATATGCACATTGCCATGATCACCAGCCATGGTTGCTCCAAGACCACAACGGTGCACACCCCTCGCTCCCTGCCTCCTTCCCTCTTCCTTCCTTTGTTTTGTTTTGGTTGTTGTTACATTCCCTGAGACTAAACACAAGAAGAAGAGGAGCGTGGCAGGAGTAGGAGGAGGAGGAGGAGGAGAAGAAAAAGGAGACACACGGAAGCACAACCGTTGTGGACGCGCGATGCTCACAACAACAAAACGAGATCTAAAACCAACCGCGCAAACATTAAAAACCTCCGATAAGATTTGTACTGTATTTGGAGGAACGCTTACCCAGCATAGGAAGAACCCGCGCTGCATTTCCGTTTTCCGTTTTCCGAATTGCCCCGGGTCGGTTTTGTGTTTGTTTTTTCTTTCCCCCGCCTCACCCCACCCCCATGCGATGCCCGGCGGGCACCCTCCAGATACCCTCTGGGGATCACAGCAAATGTTTTCTAGGGCAATTTTTTAGTCATCCTTTTTTATGCCATGCCATGCAATGCCCCTTGGCCACAGGCATTATCAGGATCAGGTCTACCTTGACCTTGCCTTGCTTGGGCCCGGGCCCTTGTACCAATAATGCCTACGAGCTTGAGCATTACCCTACACATGCACACCTTCTTCACTTTCTTCTTTGATTGAAGCCTTGTTTTATTAGCCTACATTTAAAATAAATATTAAAAAATGTGTTGACAACCTCCCAAGCTTTTCACAAAAAAAAGCAAATTTGTGGTTAACCCATGAACCTTCATTGTGTCATGTTCACTTAGTTTATTATACTTATCACAAATCATGAAAACCATTTATCATAACTATGATTTACACCGTGGTTAAAAGAAAATATGCATTTTATCATCTTCTTATGCTCTCCCTACACTTCAACATTACAACAAAGAATAAAGTTTAAGGTAATGCCAATGAGCTTCTTTGTAAAGATTGTTTTAAAATAAAAAAAATTAAACTATAACATGCTAGTCTTCTACGATTTTTTTAATGTAAATAATGGAATTGCTAGTCTGCATGAGAGATGAGGTTCAAGTTGAAGAAAGAAATTCCACAATGAAGATTTGGAGCAATGCAACATTTGCATTTCTGTTGGACAAGTTTGAAAACATAGATTGGGAGTCTAACATGAAGGTAACAATGAAACAAAATTTGAAAACAAAATTTTGTTATATTTGTGAACACTCATTCTCCAACCAATGTGTAACATATCTCAAACTAGTGCAAAGACAAATTCAACAAAATCGAGGACAAGTACCATGTTGAGAAGAAGAAGACCAATGTCACAAGTATGTGTTCCACATTCAAACTAAGCTTGGTATGAAAGATTCAATTACAATTACTTGTTTGTTTCATGGTGTTGATCAAGGAGTTGACACTACTCATGAAGAGATTGATGAGAGTGTTTATGAAATTAAAGAAATCCTTGTATCCTCAATGATGCAAATTTTCCATTTGGAGACAAGATTGTATTTTCAAATCTTAGTTCCAATACACCAAAAATGTTCATTTTCATTTTCAAGTTACTTGGTGTCCAAGGTCAACATAATAGAAAGTTAAGAAAGAAAAAGATGAAAATGAACATTATTGTTATTATCGATGTTTACCAAGGAAATTTTTAATTGGTGTGAAAAGAAGTTGAAAAACTCAAAATGAAGACGATTGAGAAAATCAATTCACAGTTGTTACATGTCAATTACAACTTACAATTATGTTTGTTGATCATGTGTTGAAAGCCAAAGAAACCAATCCTAATAATCATTAATGACCAAATGTTCATTTAAGTTCATTACACTACTTTCTTGTTTCCAATATGGCCAAAGTTATGTTGTATAATGCCTTTGCCTTGTGCGAATGTTTATTCCAATAATGCCTACGACCTTGGGCATTACCTTACATGTAAAGACCTATTTTTTTTTTGCCTTTGTTATTTGTGATTTATTGTCAAACAAAATATTGTAGACAAATTTTCCATCGTGAAGGATGAATTTTACACTTGGAAATATGTTGTCCCTTTTGCAACTTGAAAGCGTGGGCAAAAAAATGGTGTAAATCTTTGTATTTTTGTATGGGAAAGGCCTATTTTAAGTAAACAATCAAACCATCATGAGAATTCACCACAAAATGGACCAAAATAAGTGAATTATAAGGTCAAAAGTCTTTCAAGGTTTCAATATCTAATTGAAAAACCAATTGGCTAAAGCCTCACCATCATTCATTAAAAAAAGGTTGATTAAGATAAACTTCGATACATACCCATGAATTCATACCCAAAAAATTGCATCCATTTTGGGAATGTTATCAAATTAATAAACATTATATGAGCTTATTGCTCAATGGTTAGGTTGATAAATTGTGTTTAAAAAATGTGTTGATCAAGGTTTCCCTTAATTTGAAGGTTGAGCCTTTAGGGTTGTAGCCTCATGATGTAGGCCCTAAAATTAAAGGAGACCTTTGGGAGTGTGCCTTCCCCAATGTAAAAAGCATGAAAGGAAATGGTGGAATATTTGCATGTGATTGACGGAAAGGTCCAACATGAGAGAATTTTCTATGTGAGGAGGTGTTTCCAATACAAAGATTATAACCTTCAAGTGCTTTATAATGTAATACTAGGGCATGATGTAGTTGGACCAAAATCGATTGGCAAGTTGCAACCCTAATTCACATACAAGGATTTGTATGTGGAACCAAGCTAGATAGTAAACCTTTTAGATGTGTGAACATAATTGATATTCCTTCCTTTTTCCATGGAATCCATTCGAAAAGACAAAGGGTGGAGACAAAGAGCAAAACATAATGGTCCTTGGAATAAGATAAGGATGTGAGGCATCTAATCAAATTGTCATTGGAATGGCATCTACAAGAAGCAATAAGAACTCTTATAAATCTCAACATCATAAGCCTAAGCATAAACACAACCGTGTCAAAATACAACAAGATGAACAAGAGTTTCCAAGTACACTTAATGAATACTCCCAAGTTTTTATACCGTGGGAAGACATGAAAATGAACTCCAATGAAATGAGGCCCAATAACATTATGTTGCAAGGTTGGATAGTGGCTGATGTCAAGATGGGAACAAGGTTATGTTGGAAGGTTGTTGAGATCATTACAGAGGTTTGAGGCTAGAGTTTCCACATTGGTGTTGAGTACTTTGTCAAATGGAATTTCCAAACTTTGAGAACACAGTTTGAGGCTAGAATTGACATTCTATCATTTGCCTACTTTGCAGAACGGAATTTCCTAACTTTGCCTGTTGAAGCCCAGTGTTCTCAACAGGCTAAGTTAGGAAATTCCTTTGAGTACCATTGACTGTGTATCTTGCAGCTTCGACGTCATTCAAACAAGGGTTGCAACCCAGGTTTGTGATTTTCTGAGACACCTGAGATTACACAGAGGTCACACCCTTTTTGCAACATCTTGATAGTCCGAGCTACAGTCCTCTTCTGAGCTTTGTGGGTGGTAACTATTCTCCCCTGCTATTGCAACCAAGGTAGTGATACTCCAGTGGAGCCACATTACTTGCAAACAAAACCCTTGTATTTACTCATTCACTCACAGGTCATGATGTCCTACCGGCTCTTCAGAAGCCTCCAGCAAGAAGTTTTCACAGAAATCTACTTTGAACCAAGGAAAAGCATCCTATCAAATTGCAGGCAAAATAACTCGAGTTCACAGCTGCAAAACATGGAAACTAACAAAGACTGCAATTGCTTGTATTTGTTGCAACAACATCGATCATCTACAGATAGTGGAGAAAAATCTGTGCTATACAGAACTCCATATATCAAAAGACATGACACAAGCAAGCAAGCAATCAGGGAATCCAATTCACATTTCGCCAAAGCAAACCAAAAAAACCTCCAGATTGAAGAAACAAGACTACTGTATGCCTAGCCAATCATTGTAATCATCACCATCGTCATCACAAGCTGCATTGCAAAGTGGAAGCTGTTGCATTATCATTCTTAGCAATTCTCACCCAACAAACACAAGATGCTGGTATTCAAGTAATGGCATTCTCTAACTTGAAGGATGGTGATGATCTTCCTGCAGAACCTTCATGAAGCACAATGGTTTGTTGATCTCTCACTCATGAATGTCCCGTGCAAACCAAATTTGCGAGGGGGCTCTGGAATCATACCTTGCAATTTCTACCTTCAGATTCTAATTCCAGAAAGCTCTAAACCCTAATCCTAAGAGTATGTTCAAACGGAGGGTTTGGATGCTGAAGAGCCATGATGTTTTCTGGGTGTCTAAGAAAATCAGTCTTGAAGTGACTACCAAGGGTTTAGGATTGCTGCAGAAGTTTCCTCAAGACAGCTTCTGCTCGAAGCTCTACCTTGGGAAGAGCCCAGTCATGTTGGATAAGATCCAATCCATCTTTCTCGGCACCCAAGGTTTTGGCAGGATCTGCACCAAAGCCACCCATCTGCATGGCCATCTGTGATTGCATCAACCTTTGAGCATCATCCGTGGCGTTGTCCTCACCAAGGATGAGACTGAAGAGACCACGAAGACCAAACAGGTTCAAGAAATACCAAGAACGACTACTGACATAGCTCACGTCCACGGAGCTCAAGTCGATGCCATTCTGCAGCATGCTACGAAACCTCTGTGTCAAAGGGAAGGGGATCTTGGCAGCAACGAAACCGGAGAAGAAGAAATTCACCCAAGCGAAAGTAATGGTCTGAGGAATGATCATGGACAGATTCTTCTTCATCATGTCCATCGCCATGTTAGGGTCCGAGAACATTTGCGCTTGCATGTTGGGAGCTTGATCTTTTGGCACATGCAACAATCCATTCTGCTCATTTGTATAATACGTTTTGCGCATCAGGAATGCTTTAGTCGGTATGAGATTGGCTCCTGCTCTCAAATACCTTGCTCTCAACACCACTTGCCCTTCCTTCAACGCCTTCATATCCGGATTCTGCGTCGTCCGCATCATTCTTGACACAAAATGACGCAACACGCCGATGAGTACCATGACCACAGACAAAGGCACTAATACCCAGTCACGGATCTGCGTATCCAGCACCAAATCGTTCGCCATCTCCTCCTCCTTCTCTGGAAAAATCCCCACAGCAACAAACCCCACAACAAAACACACACAACACAACGTCTTCTCTCTGCAAACGCACCCTAAGAAAACGAAGAAGACGACATAATCCTCATGCCTTCATGGATGAATCATCCACGAGCACCAATAAATCATCCATAGTCGCCGACTAATCGTCCATGAGGACCGATTTATCATCCATGAAGACCACTGCTTCACTTATGTAATCTTTCGTCCCTGCTGCCACCGAGCATGTCTCGCGCGCGTTCTCGGGTCTTGCTTTTTTCTCTTCTCCTTGGACGCAGATTTTGCCGCAGTGAGCTACTTTCACGCGCACAGTTTTATTTTATTTTATTGTTGCGCTGTATAATTAGGGTGCGCTCATTGCATCATCAACTTCCTTTTGGATGCGATCCAAATGGGAGTTTTTGGTTTGTTGTGTATAGTCTAGACATGCTTCTTCTTGTTGTATTGACGGAAGCAGATCGAGCTTTGGATTATGGCAGGTGGTGAGCGTCAAGGATGTGCTTCTTGGGGTGATGGTAGTAGTAGTACCAGCAGCAGCTGCAGGAGAAGGAGGAGGGCTAGGAGCTGGTACGAGGATCATCGACATCCTAGAGAAAGCTGCACACGTTGAAGCTCTATTTGTTTGCGGAGGTGAGTGATTCTCCTGTTGCATTTGGTCGTTGTCGTTGTTGTTGTAGTGGTGCGAGGATAAATGGGTTGTGGGTGAAACAGCCGGAGACGACGGATTAGAGAGAGGATGTGCGTAGTTTGCGCGTGTAGCAAAGTAACCAAGGATTTGGGGTGGCAACTTCTTCTTCTTCTTCTTCCTTGGGTTTGGATTGTAGTGCAAGATCGGTGTTCCTGTGCAAAGAGAAGAATTCACTCTAATGGGTTCTTAAGGAGGAATGGATTTGATGTCTCTTATGTGTCGTCAATGTGCAGAAGAGACGGAATGGAGGTGTGGGCGAATGATATGGTCCAAAAGGCATTCAAGTAAGAATTTCCTTTCCAATACCCCTTTAGCCTCTTTGTGGATTCAGAGCAAAGGAGAACAATCAGAAGGGAGAGATTCAGACACGGTGGTGGTCAGGCTTGAGGAGAGATTTCTTGATGCAAGGGGTAGTGAATTGAGATGTGGAGATGGTGAAGAAATGTGGGATGTGAATTGAAACCAAGAGGATCAATGGGAAGATTTTTTTTTAAATGATGGGAAGAATCTGAAAATCCATCTGACACAATGGGTGGGTCATGTGGTTTGTGATGGGGAATTTGTTCAGAACACAAGGGACACTTGAACAACTGAAGACATTTGGTAGGGAGCTTGCAATGAGCTCACAAGGGGGATGGGGATCATCGAAGGAGTTTCATGACTTAGTGAAGTCGATAGGTGAGGCGAAATCCAAGGCAGAGGAGGAACGAATTGTGGCATGAGAGATTGAAATGCTGAAAAGGACACTCATGGAGCCAGATGTGCCTCACAAGAAGATGAAAGAATACATCATCAGGCTTGTGTACATTGAAATGCTTGGACATGACGCATCATTTGGTTACATTCAAGCTGTGAAAATGACACATGATGATAATCTGTTGCTGAAACGGAGTGGCTACTTGGCAGTCACTCTCTTCCTCAATGAGGATCATGACCTGATCATCCTCATTGTGAATACAATCCAGAAGGATTTGAAGGCAGATAACTATCTAGTTTGTTGTGCTGCACTCACTGCCATTTGCAAGCTTCTGAACAAAGAGACAATCCCTGCAGTCTTGCCTCAGGTGGTGGAGTTATTGACACATCCCAAGGAACTTGTGAGGAAGAAAGCTGTCATGACATTGCACAGATTTCATCAGCAAGCCCTGAGCACTGTTTCTCATCTTGTCCCTAAATTTTGACAGGTGGGTGGGTGGGTCATTGGTTGCCATCTACAGATGCTGTATAAAAAAACTCTCAATGATTGAATTTTTAGGGTTTTGAGGGCACACAACCTGTGAATGATTTGAATTTTGCATTTCAGGACCCACACATTTCTCAGCTTGATTCCAGGTATACAATTGAAAGATACTGTGAGTTTTCTGGTGACGCAGATTCTATGTGACAAGGACCCAAGTGTGATGAGTGCAGTGGTTTGCGTTCTCTCTGACCTTGTGACAGCTGATGCACAAGCATACAAGAACTTTACAACCAGCTTCGTGAGCATTCTGAAGCAAGTTGCTGAGCATCGACTTCCAAAGCTTTACAATTACCATCGAACTCCTGCTCCTTTCATCCAGGTAACACTCCTGTTTCCTAGTTTCAACAAGAGCTGGATTTTTCTCTAGCTCTATGAAGGAAGTTGCAAAATTCTGATTGCCTGTTGTTGTTTATTTGTGGGGTGTGAGTATAGATCAAGATTCTGAAGATACTGGCATTATTGGGTGCCAGTGACAAGCACACTAGTGAGAATATGTACAGTGTGCTTGCTGAAATTTTGAAGAGAAGTGATGCCAATTCCAATATTGGGAATGCCATCCTGTATGAGTGCATTTACACCATCACCACCATTCATGTCAGCCCAATGCTTCTTGAGGTGGCCACTGAAATCACCTCCCGGTTTGTGAAGGTAAAAATCCCTCTTGAAATTCTCTTGTATAAGATTGTATTGCCTCCATGCGCAATGTGATTTACATTCTTGGCTTACTCAAGCTTTTGTAGTATCTTAGTTTTCACACATTCTGCTCATACAAATAAAGGGCAAGTGTTTCTGTGCTTTATCAAAATATGTGCTGGTGTGGAACAGAGTGAGAATCACAATTACAAGTACATGGGCATTGATGCATTGGGCCGCATCATCAAGTTGAATCCAGACTTTGCAGAGAAGCACCAATTGGCTGTCATTGATTGTCTCGAGGCATGTTGTTACCAGATTGATGTGTCTTTGCTTTGACTTTCTTGCTTCTTTTTTTCCTCTCCTTTTCTGATTTGGTGCTTTGCTTTTGCATTGTCAGGAACTGATGAAGTCAGTCAGGATGGTTATGGAAGGTGATTAGCACCATACTATATTGCTGTTGAATGTCTCTGAACATGCTTTTCTTGAGACATTCTCAGTACTACTTATAAAGATACTTGATGTTTGGATATTGATTGACACACATGCAATTGAACTTTGCGTTTGGGACCATGCGCCAGGATCCAGATGACACATTGAAGCACAAGACGTTGGATCTTTTGTACAAAATGACAAAGTCAAATAATGTGGAGGTGATAGTGGAGAATATGATAACGTACATGCAGACCCTCAATGATACCCACAACAAGATAGAGATTGCAGGTCGAGTTATCGAGTTGGCTGAGCAATTTGCTCCTAGCAACCAGTGGTTCACACAGGTATTGTTCTATCCAATCTCTTGAATGTTTTTCCATGTCCAGAAGCTTGTCCATTGGAGTCTCCTCAATCATGGTCCTGAAGATTCTAGAGGTTAACAGGGGTTGGGCTTGGTTGGCTACCAGATGTGGATGGGGGCATTATGGCATGGATCAGACTATGAACCAGGTGTTTGAGCTTGCAGGTGACCTAGTGCCTCCCAAAGTTGCACATGACCTGATGTGTCTCCTTGCTGAAGGTGCTGGTGAAGATGATAAAGATGCTGACTCCCTCTTGCAATCCTCTGCGGTATGATGCCACTCCCTTCTGCCATATCCATGAAATTCTTATTCATAGTAGTGCTGTTGTTTTTCATCATTCTTCAAATTGTCACTGTCTTATCGATTTCATGAAATTGTGCAATCATCCCAGGCTCTCTTATCATTTCACTGCTGAAGCATTTCTGCAGGTGGAATCCTATTTGCATGTGCCCAAGGAACCCAAGCTGCCATCTGTTCTCCTACAGGTATTGAGTGTCACCTCTGGTCTTGTGGCAGAATAAATTCAGTATACATTGGATATTATATGAGATTTGACCTCCACCCAACTGCCAGGAGCTGATAAAATTCAGTGAAAAAGTTATGTTTTGTTGATCGATACTGTACAAAGTCGCCGTTGAAGATTTCTGAACATAGGTTGCTGTTGGTGTTCTTCAAACTTGCTTAAATTTTGGTTTTGGTCTTTTATTACCTTTTGGGGTTTTCTCTGTTCCCTAGCATTGGGTTTTCCCCTTTTTCCTGCTTGCTGATATGTTATGACATCTGAAATCCTCTGTATTCTTTGTTAGCAGATCATCTCTCAATTCTTCACAGGTTGATGCAACTCATAAGGACTGTAGAAGTTTTCAGCTCTGATGAAGATCTATGGGTGGTCTTTTGTTAATTGAGATTGATTGCATGGGTCTACCTAGACCTGAGAGCTTGTAGTGAAAAGCAGAACAGGATATTGACACCTTGAAGCATGAAAGCTTGATGCTTAAAGCATCCTGCTTGTCAGCTGATTTCCTTGTACTAATTGCACAATGGCCAGGTCATTTGCTGGGTTTTGGGAGAGTACAGGACAGCATACGGCACCCATTCAGCTGATGACATCATAGGCAGACTATGTGATGTTGCTGAAAGTCATGCTGGTGATATTACTGTAAAGGTAATCTTGCCCTGATACTCAGTGTTCTGCAAATATTGTGTCACATTGTGAAGAGAGCAGAAAGTCTTGCTGAGAATGCAAATGAGTGCAGAAGAAGCATACATGTAGGGTGGGCAGCTCTGTGTAAGAGATTCTGCAGATTAGGTTGTAAAACAGAGAGCTATGTTGCAGCTGCCCTGATGCATGGTGTGTATTTCAAACAGATTACAAAACTTTGGAAATTTTTTAGGGTTATGCAGTCACAGCCATCACCAAGATTTGTGCATTTGAGATCAGTGCAGACAGACAGCTGCATCTGATACCTGAGGTGTGCACATCTTTTCTGGTTATTTTCTTCACATTTGCAGAACTAACACTGTTGTAGATTCTTCTCACAAATCAAATCAACTTTTAAAAAATTCAGAGTGTGATGGTTTCTCATTGTCAGATCTAAAAGGTTCATCATTGACCAAGTTCTGTGTAAAAGAATCTATGCACCCAAATGTGTGAGTCATGTGCACCTAATGTAATTTGGTGAGGTGGGGGTGGAAATGGATGATGGCAGTGTCAAACTTTCATCAAAGATCTCTTAGCTGCCGACTCAACAGACCTAGAACAGCGTGCCTATAAGTTTCAGGTGATCCTAGGGCTTAATCCAGAAACTGTGGCAAGAATACTACAAATGGATGCAAGTTGTGAAGACATTGAGGTGTGATATGTATACCCTTTTGCTGCTGATGTTTGAGCTTTTTGGATCTGGCAGAGATGATTTTTGCAATGATTTGAGATATGAGAGAGCTGTGTTGTAATGATTTTGTGTCCTGTTGGTTCAAATTGGGATTTCCTGAAATTAAGTTGGATTTTGTTTCTGCAAGGCATGTCTTCCTTGTTGAAAGGACTATGTGAAGCACTCTTAATTTGGAGTTGTTTGCAGGTGGATAGGAACTTATCTTTCTTGAATGAGTTTGTTGAATCAGCAGCAGCAAATGGGGCCAGGTTGTATATTCCTGAAAGTGAGCATTCAGATATGCACACCACTGTGATAACTGGTATCCATGACCAGTTGGAACCTTCTGCACATGCACTGCCGTTTGAGGCATATGAAGTGGCAAAGTTGCCATCACCTCCCATTGCTGCTGCTGCCTCTTCATTCCCAAGCTTTGAAGAACAGAAGAAACCAGAGTCACCAAGAAGTCTGAGGACACATTTGGCTGCCAATAGTGGATTTGATACAGTGTCTTTCAATCCTGATATCACAAGACTACAGCTTGATGGAGTGCAAAAGAAGTGGGGCTGACCCTCCTCCCACCCTCCTCAATTGTCATCCTGTCAGGTTTGGATAAAAAAGGAGACAATTGGAGCAATGGGGTCACTGCTGAGAGAGGGAGCCCCCACAGAGAGGCAGCTCCTGTCTCTTCTTCAATAGAACTGTGTCCAAAAGCAGCAGCGGCTACAGTGAGAGAAAGAAGCCACAACCTGAAATTTCAAGTGAAAAAAAAAGATTTGCAGCGTCACTTTTTGGAGGTCCAACTCCAAGTGGGAGAGTTTCAGGGAGTGCAGGTGCCAAAGCGGCCCCAGTGTTGGTCTGGTATGGCGCCAAATCAACTTTTGAACATACTAGCCTGGTCCTGGTATCAGGTATTTTTATTTATTTTAATGTTTTTTCAATACCAGGGGTGGTACTCACAGTGGGTAATTTTTAAAACTTTCACACCAGTCTGGTCCTGTTATTGGGTCCTAGACTGATTTTTGGCTCGTGCTGGTATGAATGAGGTGTATGCCTGGTATTGAGACTGGTATAAAACTGGTACAAGGCCCATATTAGCTCAGGTCCCTACCAAGCTCTGGTCTACATATAAGGCTGGTATTGCCTCAACTCACACCAGACCATGTAGGGTACTTGCTACTGGTGTTGATACCAGGTGCAGGCCTAAATAGTAGACCGACACTGGTGTGTATATAATAGAAAGGAATATTTGTTACTAGGGGGCCTGATTGTTGTCCAAATAGGAAGTGGTAAAAGAAAACATCTGGAATTTGGTAAATAGTCGTAAGCTTGCTGTCCTGTTCTCAGTTGGTATTATTTTGCACAACATGTCAGAGATCTGTTAAGTCAATATAGCAAAAATTCAAGGATGTGAAAGATTTCCATTCATGCACGCAAATGTGGAAACCTTAGGCTCATTCCATACAAGCAGAAATGGACTAAGAAAAAGTTGTGGGGATGTATGTGTCAGGTATAACAATGGTATTGCTTCATCATACAAGGGCAGCAAGACTATTACTAGGTATGTTTTTTTTATCAATATCCTGAATAACATACTTATTTTTATACATACAAAGTAGATTTTTATTTTATTTATTTTTGCTTCTTTTTTTTCTTCTTCTTTTTTTTGGTTGCACAACAATTGTGTAGTATTATTTTTTTGGTTGGACAACAATTAATTGAATATTGTGTTGAATTCAGAATGGGACTATGGTTTATTATATGGTTTGTAAGCTTTACAAAAGTACAATGCAACATGTTGGTGCTCATTAGATTTTGAGAAATTTCAATTTGCTCAATTGAAAAGTGCAGGTCCAAGCACATCTAAGTTTTTTGTTTTCAAAAAAGTAAAATTGATAATTCGAGTGTTTTTTGTTGACTTGGAGGAATGACATTTAAATTTTGCTGCTTGATTTAATTTTTGGTTTAACATCATTTTTGTAGGGATGGGCTATTGATTATCACTTGGTGTTGGTTGTTTGAAGGTTTTCAAGGACAAAAGGTTGGTTGGTTGATTACACAAAAAGCAATATCATTTACAATTTCATGTACAAAGTTTTCACATTTTGAAAAGATATATTTTTGTGAACAAAGAGAAATATGCCAATAGTATTGAGAATTTTGCTATATGATGTAATCCTTTAGGAGTGTCTTGACGGTTTATATCAGGATGCAAAATGGTTGGGAAAAAAAAGTGACCTAGCAATGAAAAATTCAAGAGTTATAATTTTTTGTTTCAAAAAAAAACTAGATTTGGGAAATGAATCAAATTTTTAAAAATAAACAAAAACAATATCATAGATTTTCAAGTGGATTAATTATCACTTGGTTTCCATTTTAATGGGAGTTTATTTCAAGGCCTTCCAAAGAGGGTTTTATGTTTTAGTTATTACATCACACCAACTTGTGTGAGAAAATATAAATGATTTTTAAAGTCAAAATAAGATATAGTTGTCAACCCCTTTAGCTTCAAAAATATTGACATATTCAAATTTTATATGAAAGTTTTTTTTTTTTTTCCTCATATGTGAAGGTGTGGGATGGTAGTAAATTGTTTTTTTTGACTCTAATGAAAATTTGAATTTAGATTTTCATTTATTAACTTACTATTATACTTTTAATTCTTATTTGGTTGAAAGCCACATTTGAAAATCAACCTTATAACTATCCTTAACATTGAAGTTAAACCAAGTGTAATTGTGAAAAAATAAAAAATTAAAAGGTTGAAATTACATAATTTGTTAAATAGTTATCAAGATTCAGATTTTTTGTTTCACAAATAATTCTTCACATATTTATATTATATATCTCTAATATGTTATAACCATCATTATTATCATGAATTTTATATGTTTACAAAATCATGCACTGAACATTCAATAATCTTTCATGATATTTTCAATTTTTTTAATTTCAAGTTTATTTTATTTAAAAATTAATATTATAAATCAAATTTCATTATAATAAAATAAATATTTTAAAACTTTTTTTCAAACATTCATTTATATATTAAATAATAAAAAACTAAACAAAAATTTTAAAACATTTTATACCATAAGTGATTCACCATGATGCATCTCTTTTGAATCACGTAAAATTGTGTAATGATTTTTTTAATGATTCATCCAATTTTATCCATGCACATTAAATTTGATTGAACTTTAATTGTTACATCCCACTCATTCCATCATTGCATTATATGTACATCACTTAAAATGTAAAAGTTCATTGTTTGATGGTTTTGGCATTTCTCAATCATTCCATTGTTGCATTATGTGTGCACCGCTTAAATTGTGAATGTTCATGCTTAATGATCTTAGTGTTTTTTAATCATTTCATTGTCACATTATATATACATCATTTAGGATGCAAATAATCATTGTTTGATCATTTTGACATCTTTTGATCATTCAATTGTTATATTATATGTGCATGATTTAGGATGTGAACATTTGTTATTTGATGATCTTGATGTCTTTCGATCATTTCGTTGTCACATTATATGTGCATTATTTAGAATGCGAACATTCATTACCTAATGATTTTGGCGTCTTTTGATCATTGTATTATTACGATAAGTCCGCATCATTTAGAATACAAACATTCATTATCTTAGGGCTTAGCATTTGTACTCCATACCATCATCTACTATGATAGTCTATTGCATTTGCCACACTGTCGGGTCATTCAACAGAAACACAACTTCCAAGGGAATTTTACTACACATGGTTCTTGTACTAATAACATTTGTTGTCATGGAAAATTTTTGGTTTTCTTCACATCCATTAAGTTTTAAATTTTGTTATGCTAGTGATTGGGAACATTGTATTTAGGATCTAGCATGGCTTAAAGGTATTGAACTCACAACCAATTCAAATGCACCAAGGAGTTCCAAGCACTCATGTTATTGGTGGCACACACTCCATTTGGGCATTCTTGAAAACTACATGAATTTTTTAAATGCCACATAGCTTTTTAGAACTAAATCTACTAATGCTAGATATTGTTGCCATGGAAAGCAAAACTAATGAATTTATCACAACAATGAAAAGAAGATAAGTGAGGACAACAATGGGTTGTGAATTTTTTTGGTTGAAGAATGTAGGTTTATTCAAATCTATCTTTAAAATAAGAAGCGTAGTTCATTGGGGTGAATAATCTTCATTAAAGTTGGTTGAAATCAACATAATAGAACCTTGGAAAAAATCTTGTAGGCCATCTAGAGTAAGGTAATCAATCTTTAATAGTTTAAGATTTCCTTTATCTCCATTCTTGAAAACAAAGGTGATTAGCCCTTAGTTAATTCCTTTGGGGAACTTGCCAACCCTAATTACTTCTAAAATTATAAGTTAATAATCATGGCCTATTATGTCATAATATTTTTTTGTTAAACTCCACCTTGCACTTTCTTTTGTGTCATATGAAACATAGTTTTCAAACTTTTCCCAAATCAATAGCTTGGTTTTTTATGATAACTATCAAACTTGATGGAATTTTATCCCCACTACATGAAAAAATCCTTTTTGCCTCCACCTTATCCTACTAGCTCTAGTTTGAATGTTGTCACCTTCTTCTCTTTTGCACATTTCAAACACTCTTCCAATTAGACAACTTTGATTTGTGAATGTGGTGTGACCAGACAAGAAGTTAGTTGGATAGCTCTCATGTGAACATGACTTCGTTTTAGGGTTTTGGTTTTTTTGTTTTGAATGGCCATCAACTGTCTTTGTTCAAATGGCAAAATTTATGTTATCACTGTTTGTTAATAGTTGCAATGACTACTTGGAAAAAACTTGTGAGTTTGGGTAGAAAACTTTGTTTGTTTGTGTGTTATGTGAAACAAGTTGGCAACAAGAATGGGTGGTCAAGGACGCTACAAGCATTCAATGGAGAGGGAGAATAGGACGGTGCATGATAGCATAAGAAGAAAAGATCCAGGCAAATGAAAACAAGGTTTGTTGTTTTTGTTGAATCTATTGTAGAATGTGTAAAATGGGGAGCTTGCAGAGATCGGTAGTTGTTGTTTGATTTCCGCTACGCCAATGCTTACACCATGGCAGGCTCTATGTTTTTGTTAGTATTAGGCTCTATAAGGGGTCGATGTTAAGGGCTGATGACGCATAAGAAGAGGTTTGAGCTATAAAAATAGGAACACGTAAAGGGTTAAATCTACATGATATTTTGGTGGAACCTTTCCTCAAATCTAGTGAGTAGCGCATATGTATGAGTGAGAGCCAAAAACCTTAAAAGGGTATCCTTGGGTTGGGCAGAATGTAGATAAGAAAGGAACAAAATGGGAGAATTTATAAAAAAATATCCATAGACCCTTTTCTGCATAGAATTTTGTTTTTCCTAAGTGGTTGCAAGCCAACTTGGCATACATTGCTCGTCCTTGGTTAGTACCTAGAAGTCAACATGTTTCTAAGATCATACCAAATGTTTGTTTACATTATCTTACGTCGTAGAAGGATGGTTAATAGCTCACAAATGGACCAACTGAACACTGAAAGTTTTGACCTCAAGCCAAACCCCATTAATTCATGAACTGACAATGTGTGGATTTATTCCTAGCATCGGCTTGAAGTATAGTATAGTAATCTAGAATAAGAACTTAATGCAACAACTACGCATGGTAGCATTGAGGAAAAACTTGAACCTAACCTGGATTAGATAATTCACAACATTCAAATTGAACTTGTTGTTTTTATTGAACCTATAGTTTCCATCATAGAATTTGTAGTTGTAGTTATGAAGTCATTCCAACTTGTTCAACATGTGGTTGAATCTGTACAAATAGAAAACCCATAGTTTTTAAAATTTCAACTTGTTCTAGTTTTGGGTCATTCCACAAAAAATCTGAAACAAATTAACATGTTTTTAAAACAAGTTGTTCAAAATGCCACAACCTGGTTAGAAACATTGTAAAAACTATTAAACCTTAAAGTTGAGTTTGAGCAAGTTAAGGAAAATTTGTCTAAGACCCATAACTACCTACAAATTTGTAGCCTACAACTATAAATAATGAAAAGAACTTTGAAGAACCATGACAAAAAACTAGTCATAGTCAAAGGACAATTGAATAGGGTCCACCATTGCCAGGCTGATTTGGAGCAGATGACATGAAACTATGCCAAAATGAAGGAGTCCAATTTGGAACAACAAGGTATAATAACTGGTTTGGAGTGTACCTATCAAAATTTTAGGGAACAATAGGTAATTGCCCACATAGAATTTGAAAGCGAAAAGCAAAGTCTTATTGCTCAAATCCAAGACTAAAAGGGTAAGTATGAAACAGCCAAGGTACAATTAAACAAACCTAACCCCATTCTACATGTTAGAATGAACAACAAGTTGAAGGAGTTTGAGGAGTTGTTGCTAGATAATATCCTACTCAAAGTGCAGAACCAAGTCTTAGGAGATAAAAACCCCAAGTGGAAGGAGTGGTAGCAAACCATTCAAGAGTTCATAGAGGAGTAGATTCAAGACAATATGGAGTTGGCTCACTTTGATGAATGGAATTATCTACTCGAATTGCAAGCCTACTAAACTACTTTCCTTGATTTCAAATATGAACCTTCAAGTTTTGTGTATGTGGAAATTGGAACCAATAGCAAAGTTCCAACAATGCCATTTGTGGTATAACCTATTATTAAACCAGATAGTCCACTAAGAGGTGGAACATGTTTAGAAATCATACCCTTACTTGTTCATACTTTTACTATACTTATTTCAATGACCACTATTGTCGATCAACCTATGGAAAGTAGTGAGAGATCTGACAAGAAACAAAATGAACCTATGAATCTTTTATTCACTATACTAAATAGTAGATTAAAGTCTTTGGAATTCATATCTACTAGTGTACCTTTGACACCACATCAAATAGGTATAGGTCAAGAGGTTACTTTGATATCTAATACCCTACATGCCTTAGAGGTATTTTCGACACCCATAACAACCTTTGAAGACACACTTGATCAATAAAATATTGTAACACTAACTAGTTTTCAAATTTTGAGTCAAGTTGAACTTGTGGAGGTAACAAGTGTTGAATCTATTGAAGAAGTCATCAATTAATCAATTACATAAGGCTAAATTTAACCTAGAACTTTGAGTTAACATTTCGAGGATGAAATGTAGATTTCAAAAGGGGATAATGTTACCCATATTTGGTAATAGGTGACTTAATAGGTTGATAATGTAAACATGTTGTTAAATTTAACATGTGTCTTAACTTGTTATTATTTAACCTAACTTGTAGTATTAACCTAACCAATTAATAAACTTGGTAGGTAATGTTATTGGGTTAAAAAGATAGGTTGACAAGTTAGTCAACAAGTAATCTATAAAACTTGTACTTGACAAAATTGATAGTTGGACAAATAGTTAAACAAGGTGTATTTTTTTTGAAATTTTGAACTATTAATCTAAATACTAGTTAATGACTGTTTATAATGGTCAGTTATGACTATTGTATTTTGAAATGGCTAATATTAGACTAGGAGGATAGACCTATTGAAGGGACTTTTTGGATTTCATTCATGCTTATGTGTTTCACTGTTCAATTATGGAACATGGATTATTTTTTCTTTCAACCTATTTCCTTCAAGCTTGAGCAATTTGTGTACATGTTAATTTAGGATTTGTAGTAGTTTAAATTTTATTTTGTGTATTATATGTACCTATTGTTGTTTTAAGAACCCATTGTTAAAAAAAATCTAGAGGTAAAATAACCTTAATGGGAATAGAAAAACCCCGTTAATACCCATTCGTACCTTACACCATGCTGTTTAAATCCCTTGCCATAAAGGAGGTCTTTGGTTTATGACTTTCTTAGCTATCATTAGCCACCTTGATGTGGGGTGCCATTGTCCTTTGTAGTTTTATTTCAATTGATCCACCCTATGGAAAATGAGGATCTTCCACGATTTTGGTCCTAGATTAAGACCTCAAATCAACATTTTTTGCAAGAAGTGCAAATGTTTGAGCTTCTAGATCTAATATTTTAATCCCACCTTTAGTCAATGGTATATGGTTATATCCCATGCTACCTTGGCTTTGGCTTCACTATTTGCTTTACTTGATTAAACAAAATTACGAACAAGGGTTTTGATTTTCTCTAAAGATGAAAGAGATATGTCTACACAAGAAGTTGTGTACCACATAGATGCAAGGATGACTTGATTTGCAATTAGTATCCTCCGAAAAATTGACAAGCACTTATAACTCCAAGATGTAAACTTCCCTTTCACTAATTGCAGCACCTTATTATCCTTCTCCTTCTGTGGCATTTTGAAGTTGATTGGGAACCCAAAATATTTAGCTTTGTTGTTTGGTGTTAATTAAAGCAACCCTTTGTCTTCCCCCCAAGACCATTATTTATTCTTCTTGGAAGCCCATATGGCACATGACTTGTGCCAATTAACCTTCCTTCTTGAAGCTTCACAAAATGTTTGAAGAACTTGGAATGTATTTTGCAAGTTGTTTAGGTTCCCTTTTAGAAACATCATTGTGTCATTTGCGAACATTTGATCTTGAATTTGGGTACCATCAAGAAGAGTTAACCCTTCAATTCCGTATCTTGGATCGAAACTCATATAACCTAGGTCATTTGCCACAAAGAGATAAATATAAGGTGCTATGGGACATCCTTGACAAACTACTCTCTCCATTTGAAAAGATTTTCCTTTTTGTCTATTGACCACCACTGAAGTCTCTGCCTCTTCATATGATGTTGTTGTCCATTGAATCCATTCGTTTGAAAAACCTAGCTTTCTCATTGACTCTTGCAAGAATGTTCAATTAATTCTATCATATGCTTTCTCAAAATTGAAAAGAAGCATGACTAGGTTTTGGTCACTTTCATTGGTCCACTCCATTGCCTCGAAAGCTAAAAACACGTTATCTAGAATAAATCTACCATGAACAAAACCCATTTGGGTTGGTCTTATCCACAAGGGTAAAGAGGATTGAACTTTACTAACCAATGTTTTTGAAGCAATCTTGTATGTGAATCCCAACATTGAGATTGGTCTATAATTAGTGATGAGACTATGATCCCCTTGCTTTGGGATGAGTGATTGTAGACCAACCTTTAGCTCCTTGTGCATCCTTCCTTCTTGAAATGTCTCCCGCAAATGGTTTTTGATGTCCTCTCCGACCTCTTGCCACATTTCATGAAAGAATTCCATAAGGATGCCATCTATTCTTGGAGCCGTATGTTTGGGAAAATCCATTGTTGCCCTATGCATTTCAATGTTTGAGAACTCTTGTAGTAAAAGCATATTTTGATCCTCTATTACTATTGTTGGTATAGTGTTGAGACATTGCAATCTTGCTTGAATATTGTTCTCCACTAAAAGATCTTTTGTGTAGGCGATGGTAAAAAGATTGAACATATTGCTTTATGTCATCATCTGAAATAATTTGCCCACCATCTAACACTTCTTTGATCATAATGAATGGCCTATGAGCTTTATGGAATTCAAAGAATTCTCAAAAGCACATGTCTCCAACCAAAATCCATTTGGTTGCCATTGCATTATTGGTGGACTCTAACTTATCCATTTTTGCTTTCTCCAATAATTCCTGGGCTTTATTAAACTTATCCCAAGCTTGAACATTATCCCAGTTTGCTATGAATTCTTCTTCTATTGCATCTATTTATACCAACTACTCTTAATACAACTTTTTGCTTTGTGTTTTGAGTTTTTTTGTGATCACATCACGTTCCTTCTTGGTGTAGAATAAAGTTCTAGCCACTTGTGCACCAAGTCCTTGGCTTGCTACCTCCTCCATCCCTTGTTTCCAAGCCTCTAATAATTGGTGTTTTGTATGTAGCAGTTGCAAATTGAATCCCATTTGGCTCCTTCTTTTATGGGTTCGTGAAGATAACTGTAGAAATTAGAGATATGGGCCATTATAGACCAAATCTCGACCTTGCCTCCTATTTGTTGAACAATAGCATCTATGTAAAACCTATCTAGGTGTGACCAAATTAGAGATGGAGATGTTCTACATTAGGTAAAATTCTTATGCCCTATTCTTTTGAATTCATTTAGGTTCCAAGCATCCATAAGCCCGAAGCTTGCAATGAATGCATTCCATGCATTAAATTCCCTCCCTCCCATTATGTTGCCAAAGTAACCTTGACTATGATCTTCAATTGATTCCACATTGTTGAAGTCTCCTCCTATAATCCATTTGGCTTTAGGTAATGCCACATTTGTTAGGGTTTGCCAAAGTCTTGCACGCCTTGTAATGTAGTTTTGTGCATAAATGCACATTATTCCCACCTTTATAGAAGAGGATAATTTGAAAGTCAAGTATTGAACCCTTCCAAGAATGATCATTCCATGTTCTTCCACCAATGGTGTTAACCTATAAGATAATTTTATTGATGTGCCTCCTTTGAATCTATTGTTTTTTGTTGAGAATAGAACATCATTCCAAAACTTTTTCCTCCTTTGAAATCCATTTGGCTTATGTTCTTTAAATAATCTTGCATACCCATGTGATGCTCCTAAAGCATAATTACTTTTGGCCGAGGTTAAATTTTCCTAAAAAACTTGCATATGTCACAATGTTGCCTAATGCCTTGAATCCCTTGGCCAAGACTCTTAATGAAGCTATCACCACATCTTGTTTATTCATCAATTAGATGAAAGTTTTCTAGTAGAGTCTATTGGGAATGTCCTTCCTCTTCTACCAAAATTTCAAATGTGTTTTTGCTTTGCTTGGAAGTTGGTATTATTGGGGACATATCCTTGTTTATCACTTTTCTACCTATTAGAAGGTATAGGATTATATTAGCATCTTGGATATGAATATCCCCACCCAAATTTGCTCCTATGGCCAATACTCTTTCCACTTCCATTGGAACTGGAAGCTACCCAAACCTATTTGGCTTTTGGAGGTGTATCTTTTCTTTGTTCATTGGATTGATTACCATCTAGACACAATGTTGTGACCTCTCATTTCCTTCTAACCATGTGTAGTACCAAAAGGCATCATTCCATGTCTTGAAATGATTTCCTTTGTTGTGTTCATTTATGATGATTTTGCGCAATTGCAGAGAGGTTTCATTCACAATGTGCTTCTTCACCAATTTCGATGTCCATCGAGTTATTCCTTCTATGATAGACATTTAAGCCATTGCTACTGATTTTCCTCCTTGTTCTTGAAGGTCTTTAAGGGTACGTGCATTTTTTTCACCCTTCTCATTAATTTCAAATGTCACAAAGATTGGAGAAATTCTGCCCTTTTAACAACTAATTTTGGATAGCTAACAAACAATGATTTCCAAAAATCCATTGGTAGTGAAGTGGTTTTATACCCCCTCTTCACATATTCAACTTCCTTCTAGTTGATGTCAACAATTGAAGGTGAGTTGATTTTCTTTCCTCTCCCTTGCCCCTTTGAGTCCTCCAAATGAATTCCATTTTGTTGTTCTCATTTGGAGAAATTGGTGCATCACAAGAGTCCTTAGATTGAGGATTTGGTGAAGATGTAACATGTGACCCTTCAATTTCCAAAAAACATTTGGAGCTTGATGGGTCTTGATCAAAAGATTGGGGTGAAAGTGTTTCTTGAAGTTTTTCCATCACCATTTTTACTGTCAAAACCTTCTTGACTTGGCTTGTCTTCAATGCAAATTTTGCTTTGCTAGCTTGTTGCTCTTCCAAGTTGGTTAGATTTCCTCCTCTCTTGGACTTGGTATCTTGTTCTTTTTGCCCTTCTCTTGGGTGAGTAGCCTTCTCATGAACCCCTATTCCATTGGCTTTCCAAAAGTTTGTGTGCCCTTCTTTACTGTTTTTCTGGTTTGCTTTAACCTCATTTGGTTTTCAATTAGGGAGCTTTGATTTTGCAATAAGGTCAACACATGGGGCTTTTCCATCTTGAAATGGGTGAGGCTGTGGAGGAGTAGTTTCCTCTCTAATATTCCTACTTAAGTTTTTTTGGAGGGCAAACTTTAGCTAGGTGACAAAAGGCCCCACATCTATTGCACTAGTTAGGCAAGTTCTCAATGTTCCCTACCAGCAGTCTAATTCAAGGGCTTGCTATTTTTGAAGCATAAGTGTTTGAAAGCTCTACTCGAAGAACTTTTCCAATCTTCCCTACAAGGATGTGGAAACAAGTTTGATTTCTAAGGTATTGGTTTAGACCTAAGAATTGTACCCACAATGGATATTGGAGTAGGTGATTCTTCTTTGTTTGAGGAAAAACTAGTATGCCACGTTGAAAAGACTACATTTGCTCCTTCATAATTGAAAGAATTTTCAAGAGCATGTTTGTAGCTTATGTTGCTGCAAAGAAACCTTTTCCTACCCGAGCAAATGATTAAAGAGAATCATGTAATGTTGAGAAGGCCCATGCTTTTAAAGCTTTAAGACCAAGGTTGGGACCTTGAATTTGACCCAAAACTGTCACCTTCGTTGCTGCCTATCAAAATTGGTAGCAAATATCTCGATACTTCTCCAAAAGGGCTACAGTGATCACTCCTTCCTTACTTTGCAGCTATGCTCCAGAGTTGTTGAAAAGTTTTCCAGCAACTTTTTATGCTTCTGCCTCTCCAAACTCTTGGGTTGTCATGTTCTCACTTGCTGTTGCTGAAGAAAGTGGCTAGTTTGGAGTTGCAGCTTCAGCTCCAAGTTGCGTTGGATGTGTCTCATTATTGCCCACTACCATCTCTCTTTCCACCTCCACTTCCTCTCCTCTCATGAGAAAAAACCTAAACCCTGATTATATCCTTAGAAACTAGTTATAAATCCATTTGGAAGCTCAAGAAGAAAAGCTCTGCCATCTATTTTGCTCTACCATTTGAGCTACATTCTTGACTATGCTTTGTCTAACCCTCTAACCAATTGAGCTTGCTCTACCTCTCACCTTATCCATTGGGCCACATAGTCGGCTTTTTGTTTTGTTGATCCAAAATTTTCAGAACAACAAACATGAACGTTGCCTTGTCAACATATTTTCAATGATACACACTAGATTGTTCCATGACATTGAATACAACATGTCTATTATTGTCTATAACCATTACCTGGTGAAATTTTCAGAATTAAAAAATCAAGTGCCGAAGTTAAGATTTAAAATTTAATTAATTATTCAGCAGTCTGCTGCTGAAATGGTAAAGGTATTTCAATACTCAAGCACATTTTGCACTCATAACCTTCCATGTTATGAATGTTCCAATGGGCACATAACATGCCCAGTAACATGGTTACATTACTCTAGGTAGGAAGTCTGGTACATGAGATTTCAGGATTCAAAAAAAGGTCCATGCAGAGGTGGTGTGCAATGTGCATGGTTGTGAAATGCAGGTGTCAATTGATTTTAAAGTCCTCAAAGCTAATGATGATGATGATTTGATTTTAGTGTAAGGTAAAGTCCTAGGGTGGGGGCATTCTCAAAATAAGGGGCCTAGGACAAGGTGATAGTGGAGTCTGGCCCCCACATTTTGGGAATGTCTCACACTCATGGGCTTTGCCTATCGCAAAGCATGAGAATTGTTTTATTTTATTGTGAACCAAACCTATGTAAATCACGAGGCGTATGAATGGGAAGGTTCTTACACCTATAAGTAGGCATAATTTCCTTGCACCCTTGAGGAGTAGGCCTAACATCCCTCCCAATCTCTAGGAGGGAAATTCATGCATACCTAACCCAGTTGGTACGGATCATTCTGGGAACTTGAAATCTCAATGCTGACATTTTTGACGCATGGATCAATGTGGATCTGCCAACTCAGATAAATTCCGGTTCTTAATCTGCCTAGGGAAGTGGAAGAATAGTTCATGACAACTATTTACACAGATTAGTTTAGTACAAGATGTCCACCAAATGGAATAGTCTTGGGTTTTGCCTAATCCTCCGAATCCAAGAAGATTTGGAAAAAAGATGTGTGATTTGTGAATCCATGTGACATGTGAATTGTGCCTTAATGTTGAGAATCAAGTGATCCAGCTTGACAGCACATGTAGCAGTTGTCTATTTCGGAGTCCATGGTGATTTCAATGGTTTTGGAACTGTCATGCGGTTTCATTACACATGGACACCATAGCATAGTGGGTGGATCAGATTTAGTCTAAATTAATCATTATCCAAACAACTCAGCAGGACTGGGATTAGCTTAATTTAAATGGGGACTTCTTCACCTATTTATCTCTTGCCACTTCCTCGGTTTTATATGCCTTCATATGTGTTTATGCAATTTCCACAGACAAAGTCTGATCTTTTCTCATTGCCTAGTACTTTCTCATTCACCTCCCTTCGATAGTTTCTCATAATGGAGGATCCTGAAACTTCACACTTGAAAAGAAACGCACAAACACTTAATTCAACAGATTTAACATCAATATAGGTATGATCTCACTTCTTTGATTTGGTCAACTAACTACTACCCAACACAGCCCTGTGATGCATGAGTTCAGATGAATTAAATTTTATTTTCATTTATAGAAATTTGGAAATGTTTGCTAAAAACCTGATTTGCTTTTGGCTTCAGTCATCAAGACTCCCCAACACCCAACTAGTCCTAAGTGCATTTGAAGTATCCACATGCTACTTACTCACGGCCTTTATGGCATCTCAGATAGTCACCACTAACAACATCACCCTGAAGAATTAGAAGACAATTATTCCCGTATTGTTCTTCTAGTGATCCTATAGCCTCTGGTTGTATTAGGGTTACTAACCATTCATTAGTTAAGATTGATCAATTACAGACCGTTCAATGTGTTCATCACCTGAACTGTCAGTTAGACTGTTTTAGTGGTTATGTCAACTCATTTAGTTTAATGATTAAGTTTGGATGTCTCCATTTTGTGGTTTTTGTATTTAGGATGTCTCTCAAGGTCGTTTGTTTGATTACCGATTATAAGAAGACACTGCAACTTACAATCTGCTTCATCCTGTTCACAAGAAGAAGAACCCATAAATAAATTTCAAAGCCTCAAATTCAGTTAACCTTTTGGGTTCTTGTTATGTTTTTTCTTTAGTAGTTGGGTTTTTAGGTCCGAATATTCTTGATGAATCAAAAAGCCTCAAGCATGTTAAACACTATTTTACCATCATTCCTGGTTTGAAATTGTGTGTGCATGTGGTGTTTATTGTGGCATATATTGCATTAAAATGGCAATTTGATGTCAGGTAATGGCTCATATTACATTTGTGCCACATGTGTCATGAGCTGCAGCTTTTTGTGTGAGAAAAACACCATTCTCTTGTAGTGGCAGTGCTTAAGTTGTTGAATTCTATCTTCAAAGTCCAAAGAGTTGGCAGATAATGTACTATCCAAAAATGAAAGGGAGTGCTCAAGATGTCCTCCACTTGGAGAGGAATAATTCTGCTTCAGTTAACCATGTTAGTCTATGCACTGACAAAAAAAATTGCATCTGGTTGGTCATATCCAGAGCTCAAAGAACTGTACATGGGTTCCTACAACACATTTTTGTCTGGCATCCCAGCAAGCTTTGGCAACTTAACCAAGCTTGTCGGCTAGATCTGGGTGAATGTGGACTCAATGGGTCACTTCCAATCAAGCTTGGGAATTTGGTGAACCTTGTCACGCTCTTTCTACAGCTCAATAGCTTCATGGGTGCAATCCCAGTTGAGTTTGGCAACCTGGTGAACTTGAAGTCACTTGACCTTTCTTCAATAACCTGACAGGCAAGATCCCGCCCACTCTAGTCTACTTGCAAAAGCTGGAGCTGTTAAGCCTCATGAACAACCAAATTGTAGGCACCATTCCTGCTTGCTTGGGTGACCTCCCCAATTTACAGGTGATCCATCTATAAGCCTTCTTTGATAAGCTCTTGAAAAAGAAAGTCTGAGTCTTGAAAAGTGATGGGTGATGTGCAGTTTTTTCTGAGCTTTTCAGTAGCTATTCAACTGATGTGGAAAGTTCTCTGTTTTCATTTTTTTAAATCAATTTATCATGGTTTTGACAGGTGCTTTATTTGTGGAAGATCAAGTTGGTGGGAACTATTCCTCAAACACTTGGACAAAACACAAATCTCACACTTCTCAACCTCTCTTCCAATTTTCTCAACGGGATGATTCCACAAGATTTATGTGTTGGCCAAAAGCTTCAATGGCTAATATTGCAATACAAGCAGCTCACAGGTCCCATACCTGAGAGCTTGGGAAACTGCCAGAGTCTAGCAAAACTTTGCCTTAGCTACAACTTCCTTAACAGGTTGATCCCAACAGGACTGTTAGGACTTCCAAATATCTCATTGGAGGAGGTCAAGGCCAACAACATTATTGGGCCAATCCCATCCACATTCATTTCTGCTCCATTGTTGGGATACTTTGATTTGTCTGACAACTATCTGTCAAGCAGTTTGCCAGCAAGTATTGGGAACCTCACAAAACTTCAGCAATTCCTGCTATCAGGCAACCAGTTCAGTGGGTTGATCCCACCCCAGATCTGTGACATGCCTCTTCTGAACAAACTGGATCTGAGTTTGAACAATTTATTGGGCCCGATTCCATCAACAATATCCAACTGTAAGAAACTTGGGTCCCTTGATTTGAGCCAGAACAATTCGTTGGGCTCAATTCCATCAACAATATCCAACTGTAAGAAACTTGGGTCCCTTGATTTGAGCCAGAACAATTTGTTGGGTGAGGATCCTCTCCAAATCAAGTACATACCCGATCTCTACCTCAATCTTTCTCACAACCATTTGACAGGTCACATCCCACCACAATTGCAACTGGTTCAAACTCTGAGCATCATTGACTTCTCCTACAACAATCTTTCTGGACAGATACCACATTTCAAGTTGACCATTATAAGTGCCTTTGTGGGGAATCCATTTTTGTGTGGGGATGTATTGCCCATCATGCAACCTTCATATCTTCTGCCCCAGCCCCATCTCTCCAGCATCCTAAACAACATGATATGGGCCTTCTATCATGGCTGGTCGGGATGTTGGTCTCAGCTGCTTTCATTGTTTTACTTGTGGGCCCATGTTGCTTTTTCCAAAACTACCAGTGGTACATCTGCAGATATTTTAAAGGAAACCAACAGTCCACCCTTAGAAATTAATTGCCTTCCAGAGGTACTAAGCAAAGCATGAACAGCTGCTTCATATGCTGTCACAAAGAGATTTGAAGGAGAGTTTGAATGTCAATCTAATGACTATAATAAAGCTATAATAAAATTGTTGAAAAATAAAATTCCTCAAGTATCTTCTTGGGCCCCTTTTTGTTGTCCTAATGATCTCATTTGAGAAAAATGTCTCCAGCTGTTTGATTGCTTGACAGAGGACAACATAATTGGTCGCAGTGGGGTGGGAACTGTTTACAAGGGTGTCATGCCCAGTGGTGAGATTGTGGCAGTCAAAAGACTATCTGGAGAGGGGAAAGGGGCATCCCACGATCATAACTTCTCTGCTGAGATTCAGACGCTGGGGAAAATCTGGCACCGCAATATTGTGCGGCTTCTCGGGGTGTTGCTCTAACCATGAGACAAATCTGTTGGTATATGAATGAGTATATATGCCAAAGGGTAGTCTTGGAGAGCTGCTTCACAGTAAGGAAAAATCAGGCCATCTCAATTGGGATACAAGGTCAGAAATTCTGGTTCCTACAATTAATTGATCATACTAATTGACTTAACAACACTGGTGTTGATTAGCACTTGACTAAGACCAGCTCCATTAGTGCTCAGTATGTGCCCTGCAAAAGAAAATTAGATGAAGAAAAGTTGAAACATGCCAGTTTGGCTCAGCAAAATGGTTTTAGCTCAGCATTTTTTAATAGGATGCAGAGGCTGGTAATAGGCACATCAAAACCTAACACCTGTTGTTGATTGGCTAGATAGTTTGATTGGTCTGGGTGGGTTGCTATTAGTAGTCTCCCATCTATTTGCAGTTTTAGTTTCATGGGTGGGGTTGGGAAAAAAAAAAAGACTAAACTTGGATGTGAGAAATATTTTTGCAGTCACATACTGAGCACTAGCACTGCTTGAGATACTCTAATCACCAGTTAGTTGTCTTCACAACTGTTGTTGATTAGCACTGGATTAATTAATTACCAGTTGTTGAAGACTCATAGCTGTTGAACACAGACAATGAATCTTGGGACTAATACTTTGTTGGCAATTTACAGGAGGTGATGTTGGTCCTCAGAGTCGCATTATTGTGCTGCAGTGATCTTCCAGCAGACCGCCCAACCATGAGAGATGTGGTGCAAATGCCGTCAAATGTGAAGCCAAAGAGCAAAGGGAGCAGTCTTGCAGACTCTCATGAATTGATGATGGCATTAGATCTTCTGAAGGAGAAGAATGATAATCTTCAACTTGTATGTGAGCATATGTAGCTTTAAAACTGCCACCACCTGCGGCACTTGGTTTGCAAGTGGAATCCCAAGCTTTTATATTCAAATGCATTAAACTCTTGGGTCTATTGCTTGTGTACATTACAGCCAGTGTAGAGGGTTTTGTAGAGCTTGAAATGGGTGCAAGAATTCTGTCTTTTACAGTTGGTTAAGTGCTCCTGGAAGATTAGAATTTTGAACTTTTTTCAGATTAGGAAATAGGGAACTAGTGTTGTGTGTAGATAGCATACAATTAGTTGCTTCTCTTTTTTTGTGTCTGCAGCACACTAGGAACAATGCCGTACCTAATGCACAACTTGCAACAAATCTGCATCAATTTCATTTTCAACACAAAAAAACTGGAAAGAAATCTTCTGAAAGTAAGAGTAGGATATCTGTGGAAAAACTTTGTGAGCACTGTATCTTCAAACTATTTCATCTTTTGATTTGTAATGGACGTACCCATTTCTCGACTTGTAATTTTAAAATTGCAAAATCAAGCTAGGTGATCAAGTCTTCCGCTCCTGACGCCATTTGTATACAGGCTTATCCGTAGGTGTGCTGATTTCATCAGGACGTAGCTTGCGCTTTCTGCCCTTAGTTGTCAACTGTTTCTGCAAGGACATCGTCATAGCCAGTTCTCGCAACTTCTCCGCTCGCTCGCTGCGCTCCTTCAGCTCCCTCTTCACCCCCTTAGAAACCCTAGGAGCACGAAGCGGATCCTCCGTCATGTCCTTTACCACTGCCGGTCTGAGCTCTTTAGCTTGTTCCCTATCTTCAGCAAAATAGATGTGCTTGCTCGATGATTGGCCCTCATGGAGCGGAATGAAAGAAGACTGCAACCTCTCCACTTTTTTCTTCTCAGCCTGCCATTTGGACATCAAGTAACCGAAGTCTTGCGTCTTCATCAGCTGCAGCTCCTCTTCAGTGTACTCCTTCCCACCGGTTTTGGGTCTATGAATGCCATTCACCGTCTTGGAGTTTATCATCTTATAATAAAACTCATCGGGATTCCTGAATGCCGCCTTCTCCCGCAACCTACGGATGGTGTCCTCTTTCCTGTGAAAATCCTTGGCTCGCAGCACATAGTCCTTGTGCTTCTCAAGCAGCCCGAACCTGGCACGGTTCTGAGGTTGCGACCGCTCCTTGTGAGCTCGCCTCCGCACCGCATTCCTTAACGACGACATGCTTGCTGCCTCTCCTCCTCGCTTGAGCTCCACAATCCTTCCCTTGCTCCTGCTGCCGACAAACCCTATATACACAAAGCCGCGACAGAGCAGCGAGAGAGAAAGGGTCTATGTCGGGCCGGGTCACATGTAAATACTACGTACCCGTTCGAAAGGGTCTGTGCCGGCGGGGCCCGCCCTTTTTTCTGGCTATATATATATAGCTAAAATGCTATATTATAGAGTAAAAGTGCTAAAATCATGTCCTTTTTGAGATTTGCAATATCCATAATTCGACCAATATTGGAAAAAAAATCGTCAGATTTCTAAACATGGTGCAAGTATGTAGCAAAAATAAAATAAAATAAAAATTATATATATATATAGGTTTATAGCCAAATTTGGCTAACTCGTCCTAAGGATGATCACCATTTTGGCTACAAACAAAAACTCCTAAAAAACAATTACTCATTACCATAATACATTTACCATTTTGACAATAATTAAATTATTTTCAAAAAATGTTGATTTTTTCAAAATCAATTGCTCACAATGTTGAAAGTAATAGAAATTTGACATTATTATTGAGTAACGCTTAAAAGCATAGTAGTGTGGTGTGCCTAAGTAATGCAAAATTAGTTAACATTTTCTTTCACCACCTCGACTATAAGAATTTCACAAAATGTTTATTGCCGAAAATGAAAATATGGAAAAACAAAAATTGTCAAGAAAATGTTAGAATTGTAAAGGTCCTATGATAATTAATAGAGCCTTTTGTTGAACCCCTTAACAAAAAGTGTTGTTTGAACAAATCATTCACTAACAACCACATTGCAACACATTGCAACAAGACATGGAGCTTGTGAGAATTGCAACCATTGATAAAAGTTTTCATTCACCAACAACCACATGGCAACAAGGGTTGTAGCCCATGAGAATTGCAATTGTTGAGAGTGTTTTCACATGCTCTAAAAAGTTCTATTGTTACAACTCGATGCCTCCCAACCTGCATCGTATGAAGAACAATTCATGATGGAAATTGTCTACAACATGTCATGAGGGAAATTTGATAATTAGTTTGCAAGAAAATTTTCAAGACCATTGAAAAGTAAGAAATCTCAAACAACAAAAACTTAAAGGCCACCTAGGATTAAAAAAAAAACTCAAAAAACAAAAATTCCAAGATCATGTAAGAGCAAAAAAAATTCAAAGAACACACATTTTAATCCAAACACACTTTCATTCCCAAGCGCACACATTTTTGTGCAAACACACTTTCAAGTGCACACATTTTCATGCAAACATGTTTATAAAAAAAATTGATTACCTTTCATGAAGAAAAAATGAACATCACAAGTGTGCAATTTTTTCTAGAGCTCCCTACTCTTCTAAATTTTTTGTTCACATTGGAGGTGACAACATCAAATGAGCCAATCTATCATAGTTAAAGCTAGACCTTTGTTTGAACTTTCAAGCGTTGCAATCGATGTTTTTGGCATCCAAAGTGTTTGGATTGTCATTGTGTTTGTAGAGGGTGTGGGAAGAGTTTGAATTTGATGCTTTAATTTCAGTAATTATTCTTGGTGTTGAAATTGCAATTATTCATGTGCTATGTTGTTGAGCACCTAATTGTTGCAAATTGTAAAAAATGCCAATCCTCCAAAATAGATGCCTTCTTTCAATGTAAAAATTGTCATGTTGACAATGGACTCCGGTTGTGCATTGATTGCACACTCACATTTTTGTGGCCTTTTGCTTGTTCTTTGTTACAAAAGAACCTCGAAGGTACTTCAAAAAATTTATATTTTTCTTGAGTTGGGCGCAAATTGACCACTTTGATTGTTAAAATGGTCAAAAGCTAAATATATATATGAAAGAGATATTTCGCGCTAAGTCGACTTGCTTGGGGTTATTTTGATTGTGTGCTACCTGTAGATCTGATTAAGCAGGGATGCGCAACCAAAAAATTTCAGAAATATTGGCTGCGAATCCCAATCACATCTAAACCTTTATTTACGTCTAATTCTTTTTGAACATATTCATTTGCACTTTCTACATCTATTGCAAATGAAGTTTTGGGCTTCTTCATGGATATGATTTTCAAACTTTTCTTTCTTGTTTTTACCCACTTGGATCTTTGAGGAGCAACCAACAATGAATGAACATGAAAGATGGATTCTTTAGGTGTTTGAACTTGTACTAGGTATTCCAAAGTTTATTGAAGAATATTTTCACTAAAACAACCATTCTCATTCAATGCAAAGAACAACATGATAATTATCACAAAAATTTGAAACATCATGTTTTATGAAGCCCCATTTTTGTCTCCAAGTTCCTAGTTGGGCACTCTCCACAATTAGTAGGCTTGTTTTTGTTGTAGTAAAAAATTATGCTCACAAAATGTTTGATTTTTTCCCATCTATAGTAATTGAATCCTAAAAAACATGAAGCATGATCATGTAGCATTGTTTCTCTTCCTCTACCACAAAGTTCTTCTAGGCTTTGCTTACCTACCTAATAATTACCTACTTCCTACTTCCCCCATACCATCCTACATACCTACCTACCTACCTACTTGCTATATAGTACTACTATATGGACTACCTATTTACTTACCCCTTTACCTACCAACCATCGTGCAACTACCTATTAATTACTTAACTTTCCTACTTACCTACATAACTAATGATGTGAAATAAATAAGTGAAATGAAAAACTTGACAAGTTTTGTCAACTTTAGAAAATGTAGTCCATTGGTATGGATGGGGATTATCATTGGGGAGGTGAAGGGTTGATTGTCTTTTTGATACTTGTGCAAATGTGGTCCTTTTTTATTGCATTTTTTAGTAAAAGTAATAATGAATTATAGTAGTGATCGGATGATTACTTTTGCAATTCTAGGAATATTGCCATCAAGAGGTCAAACATCATCATAAAGAGACCCACACATGTGTAGGACTACCAATCAACCTACACATAGAATTTCTAATTACATATATCATAACAAAAAGTGGTGCAATGTAGGCATATGAACAAGCCTTTGATCACATGTGATTCAAATGATGGTGTGTTATTGCAAACCTTGTTAGAAGAGTGGAGTCATACTTCCAAGGCTTACTTTGAAGCCTTGGAGGAAAAACAAATCAAAGTTCATTGTTGCTTGCAAAATGAAATGAACACTTCAGAAGAGAATGCATCCAAAGCATTTTGGTTGGCCGTGAAAATCCTTTGAAGATATGGTTAAAAAAGATTTGTCTATGGAAGCATATGTGAAAGAATTGGCCTAGATATTTGCATTCACAAATACACCAAAAGAGGTGTGAGATTCGCTAAGCATGAATTGGCAAAAATAATAAGACATGAAAGCTTAGCAATGTTTACACCAAGCAACATTTGATGTGAATTTGAAATTATTGATTTTCCTTACTTATAGAAATGGGATCAATTTGATGCAACTATCTCTCTCACCATGGCTTACAAATTGCACATTTTCTTCTAGTTACATGTGACCAAGGTTTACAAATTGGTAAATCTTCAACCTACAAAAAGATGTCAACCAAGTTCTCAAGATACCAACCTTTGGTTCTTTCACAAAATTTCAACTAGAGATTATGTGCCATCAAACACATAATCTTCCAAAAGAAGAGTAGTAATATTGACAAACACTAAGGTAAATGAGGCATTATTTTCTTATCAACACATGTATGTGGAAAAAGAAAATTTTCAACATCTAAAATGACTATTTCATTTCCTCCATGATACCATATATTTGAATACTAATATAATCTTGACTTAAACCCTTTGATTATAACATTTAGTTCTAATTCACAATAATGTTTATCAAGTTTATTAAGTTTGTTAAGTTTATTTTTGGTATTTACTCACAAATGCATTGGAATCTATAGGTGCACCAAGGAAAATATTTGCAAAAATTGATAAAACAATGGTGAAAAATCTCACTTTCCAAAAACAAGTTTTACAAACTAAAGGTGGAGTTTGTACATGCATATGGGTTCACATAAACAAATACCTTTGATGTTAATGGGTTGTGAGAGGTATGGCTCAAAAATGTCTATAAATAGTTTTGGTGAATCCACAATGTGTGTTCTCTATTTTGCTTATAACCTACATGATGTTGCCATGACCATTTTTGGGTAAGAGGTGATGTGTGCATAAAAAAGAAATGTTTGATTATACTTAATGTTATTTGGAAACATATTTGGATCACATTTTTTGTCTAGGGTTGAAATCATCTAACCTTGTGTTCTTTTAGGTTGTAGAATTACAATCACATAATTGAATATGTTGACAAGGTACAAGGCTAGTTGTTACATGTGAGACTAGTTGACATTGTGGTCGTCCATCTAACTAATCTACAATTGGACATTGTGAGTTTTCTTTTATTTGTTACTTATTCAAATCAAACATTTTAATTTTGATCACCATTGTTAATAATTGGCCCATGCACAAGGTTTTCAAGATCCTATTTGTATTTCAATTATAAATTGTAGTAATTGTTATTCATTTTGAACATATAGGCCCACATGCTAGGACACCTCATAAACTTGCATCTCTCAAAATTGAAGACCCTAGTTTTTTTCATTTGCATCATTGTTCATCATGTTCAATCAAGTGCAAGCATCCCATAACTTGGAGATTGGAGTTGACCCAAAACTACGCATGGACTTGAAGAAAGACTTCAAGTTACAATGGCCTAGTAAGTGGGCAATATGACAAAATTAAATCATTTTTTCAAGGATGCACCAAACCTAATCCATGATTTATCCACACAACAAGTAGTGATGAATTTGGGCAAACTTTTCAAAACTTTGAAGTGAGGCAAGAGAGTTGGTAAGAGGACATCAAAATCAAAATTGGAACGATAATCTTCAGTCATCTATTTAATGTTAAAAGGGAAATAGGATTGGCCATTCATGAAGGATTTTTCATGGCTATTCATCATGCAAACACATATGTAAAAGGAAAACCAAATAGTGAACTTGTATTGAACAACTTACTTCATAAACACTAAAGGTATTGTTCAACGAGACATGTGCCATTACAATGACATTATCGAGTGAGTAACACATGATGAAAAATGAGCGGGTGAATGGGCTCAAGGGAGCAAGAAAGAATATTTGGAATATATTCCATGCCACATTAACAAATATTTTTGGAATATATCCATGCCACATGGATTCGCATTTTGTGGTGTGGCAAAATATTCCATGACAAGGCTTGAAATATTCTACCATGTGGACAAAGGTTTAGCATGAAGACACCAATTGTTCTTTCAAATGTTGTATATATTCATTCAAATGATGCTTGTGATTTGTAGCATTAATGTGGAAGGGTTTTGAAGAATGGAAATGCTAGATTAGGTTAAAGATTCTAGACAAATGTAGCAAAAATGTTCACAATATCATCAAATCTTGCTATAGAAAATGAATGCACCACCTTTGAAGCATTGATCACAATTGAGACGATCTAGTTTCTCCAAGAATGATGGAACTACAACACAATCCAAATTGAAACTCTTTGCACTAAACTAATTCTTTACACATAATCCTTTGAACTTCTCTATTAATTTTACTAACGTGAATTGTATTTTTACACACATACTCTTTTAAATACTATAAATAAGAAAGATATAAAAAATTTGATGCAAACACAACGTTATTATCATATCATTGGCTCTCACATGCTTAGCATGCACCAATAGATGTTAAACCTCATCCCAACTCCACATGAGATAATGAATGAACTTTTTAGTTTACCCATAGTGTTTTATGAGATATAATGATATAGGTGTTAACACTACACCCATGCCACACACCCACCCAAAACAATTGTTGACATTATGACAAAGTATATGCACGAGCAACCTAGGTAATTTTCAATTGTCACATTGTAACCATTGTGGTCGAAGTGTATCTTGTAAATTCATTCGTTCCTAGGTGGTTGGACATCTACATGGTGGAAAATGGTTACAAGGTTAAGTAATTTATTGACTTCTTAGTTGTTGGTTTGTTGCACAAAACAATATATATGAACATAAAAACTATTTGATCCTAGAAAATCTTGGAACATGTGTTTAGAAAGTGGGGTTCTAAATGATTAATGGGATGAAATGAACACTTTAATTTATTTGTTAAATCAATGCCCAACTAGAGCCAATAATGGGATTTTTTTGGAAGAAAAATATTTAAGATCTCCACCTAACATAAGTCAATTCAAATTCTTTGAAGCTTGGCTTATGCTCATGTGTTACAAGCTTTGTGAAGTAAATTAAAGCCTAGGTTGGTTAAAACTTTGTTTGTAAGTTATAACAATAAAACAAAAGCTCGCAAGCTATATCATTTAATTAAGTGATAATATAAATTAGTAGGGATGTAATTGTAAATGAATCAATTCAAGGGTTTCAAAATGTGACTAAGGCATCATTAACTAAAGTTTATTTTTTTTCCCCAAATTTTTTTCAAGTCATTGAACTCCAATCTTTCGAACTAAGGACAATCACTAAATAATTAATACGTAACCTACCAATCAATGACATGGAAGAAGTTGAACTGATCAAAGTTTCAATTTTACACCCATTATGTCATAGATGACAAAAAAATATGATGGAACAAGAGTCAATACTTTTGGGTGATAATTGTTATTTGCTATGAAATTGATATCCATCATTTAGGGTTATGAAATTAGGTAACCTTTGTGACCAAAACAACTAATGAATCTTCAATTTTGTTGCATCCTATGTTCTTGAAGGTTCTAGAAGGTTACCATGGCTCATGAGATTGAGTCAATTCATAATAACTCAATGTGGGAACTTATTGATTTGCCACTTAGGAAGTAGCCATGAGTGACCAAATGGGTTTTCAAAGTAAAGGTGGGTTCATTTGGTAGTGTAGAAAAGTTAAAGGTATGTTTAGTGGCATGAAGTGATAAACAACAATAAGGAAGTGAAACATTTGCATCTATAGTCATGTGTGACAATTCAAAATGTGGCAGCTATTGTTGATCAAAGACACTGGAAGATTAGACATCTTGATATCAAAATGATATTTTTGGATGAAAATCTTGAGGAAGAAGTATACCTAACACAACTGAAAGGGTTTGTAGTACCTACTTGAGTGAAAATAAAATGTATAGGCCTTGAAAGCCACTATATGGCCTCAAGTAAGCATTAAGGCTTAGTATAGCAACATTGATGTTCATCTAAAGAATCAAGATTTATAAAGAAGTCAAGGTAATTACAATCTCTACATTAATATCAAAAATGGTAAGTACATCATAATCTTGCTATATGTTGATGATTTACTCATCATGAGAGATGATGGAAATAAAATTAAATGCACACAAAAATAGTTGGAATTTCTTTTTGAGATGAACTATTTAGGTGATGGTAGTCTATACTTCAACATTGAAATATACCACTTGACAAGTGGAATCTATCTTTGTCAACAAAGGTACATTCAAAAATTATTAAAGGATTTGGAATGCTAGATGTTTAGCTTGCCATGAGTACACCAATGGAAGAAAATTTGCATCTTATTCTTTACATGTAGTGTGATCTAGTAGATGGTCTATAATACTGATCATTTGTGGGAAGTCTTTTGTAAATCAACAATACCCCATTTGATACAACTTGGGCAATGAACAAGTTGTTATGGGTTATGAAGAACCACAAGAACTAAACATGGTAACAACTAGAAGAATGTTGAGTTACTTCAAAAGTATGATGAACTATGGGTTATTCTATCCCTATGATGGAGATTCAACATTCACATCATATGTTGATGTTGATGGGGTAATAAATTGGACATAAGGTGTTCAATCATGGGAGTGTACTCAAGCTATGAGAGTGTGCAATAAATTGGTCAAGTCATCTTGAAACTATTGTAGCACTTTCAATTATTAAGGTTGAATGTTGAAGGATGGGAGAATTCCCATTGAATTGTTGATTGATAATTAAAGTAATATCAAATTGGTCTAAAACTTAGTCATGCAAGCTAAGACAAAACACATAAAGATAAAACATCATTATATTAAAGAGATAACACAAGCAAGGGACCTCATTTCAACTAGACAACAACTTACTAATTTAGTAATTAAACCATTAGGACCAGTAGATGATGCCACTCAACTATCACTAAAAGAAAAACATGTATTTTCAACTACTCTTTGTGACTAAATTTTAGTCGCAAGAGACATTTTGCAACTAAAATCCTTTTAGTCGCCTAAGACAAGTCACATGTGATAAACTAGTTGCAAATGACAAAGGGTATTGTATGAAAGAAAAAGTTAACAAATATATTTCGTCCTTTGACTCCATTGTATACATACTGTCACATGCGACTAAGATGCAACTATTTTGGTCACAATTGAAGCCAAATCATATGCTGCCACACATCTTAATATATGATTTTTTATATTATTATTATTATTATTATTTTGAAATAATTTAGGACGTTCAATTCAAATACTTAAATGATTTTATATTATGACACGTGGCCCAATGTAAATATGCCACATGGCATTAAAATTTTTAAAATAAAAATATTAATATTAGGTTGGTAGGTACCTAAGTAGGTACATAAATAGGTGCTTACAATCCTTACCTACCTACTTACCTACCTACCTATTTAGGTAAAAAAGTAAGTAGGTAGGTTCTACCTTCCTATGCTAAATTCCTACTCATATAGGTAGGTATTTAGGTAGGTAGATACATAGGCCGATTTAAATGGGTAGGTCAAACTAAGTACCTACCTAGCTAAATAGAAAAATAGGTTGGGGAGGTAAGTATTTTAGAATTGTGCATTATGTATTTTTTTGTTTTGGGTTGAGCTTTTTGATTAGCTCATCCCATGTGCACAAATTTCTTAATGTGAAATTGAATGGGCACACCCCCCTTGTTTATATAGTGTTCAAAATAAGAATGAAGAACAAACAATATGAAATAAGTTTTGAAGTTGCAACTTCCTTACGAACTAAGTTGTAATTCCAAAATTTTTTCCATGCCTTACTTTCTTAATTTTTAGATTTTTAAACAATTCAAGTACTAGATAAATAGATAATCATTTAATTTAATATTGATGAAATTTAAATATTTTAAACTATAAATTATACATTAAAAATATTCAATATTTATTATCAATTACTGAAATAAGTAATAACTTCTTAATATTTAACAAACTAGCTATTTAGTTACTCACAAGTTATTAATACATAACTCATAAATTTAAAAAAATTAAAATATTTTATTACTTAAAAAATCTGATCAAATTATATAATATAATTAATGTGAAACTAATTTAATGACTATAATTTTAAATTAAATATTTTAAATATTTCAAGTATTTATTTTAAAATTATAAATAGTGAATTAAAAATTGTTATTAAAAATTAAATTCTTACACAAATTTCTTAAAAACTATTATTCAACTAATTACATTATTTATTGTATAATAACATTTATTGTTGTAAAAATTATTATAGGTCAAGTAATTTTTTTCTCTTGGTAATTATTAACTATAAATAAAATAATTTGTTAAACATAACATTAATTTTCATAATTACTGTAAAATTACTATAAAATATTTATCATACATGATTAATCATATAATGTTTATAAAATATTATTATATAATAATTCATGAAATTAAAATGAGTAAAATAATTATTTTAACTACACTATAATTTTTCCAAATTTTTAATTCAGGTTTGAAGTTATAAATTAAAGAGTGTGAATAATTATGTTCAATTAAAAAATAATTATGCACATACTAATTAATTCTT
>Ga0116231_10002002_pt1 | contig 42545 bp, 27 predicted proteins | sample S1TSphgellanicum_2_FD_89695 | JGI IMG/M metagenome (GOLD analysis project Ga0116231, IMG submission 89695) | Host-associated microbial communities from peat moss isolated from Minnesota, USA - S1T2_Fd - Sphagnum magellanicum MG | ecosystem: Host-associated > Plants > Peat moss > Unclassified... | reverse complement strand
TACCATGTTAACAAATAGGAGATCTACTCAAGTGCAAACATAAATCTTTATTGAAAAGAAAGTACAACATAATGCTCACAACACAAAACACAACATCAAGAACTCTCCAAGGTTCTTGTCACAGGAAATACACAAACTTGTGTAATGAAAAAAAGATAAACAAACCATCAACACCAAGGTATTTAACTACAAGACCAAACCCCAAATAACCAAACTAAAATAAGTAAAAAAAAGTAATTCAACCTTGTGAAAGTAACGTAGGTACTTTCCTACTCTAGTAACTAATGAAATTTAACTAGTTGAGCTTGAATTCTCAACACATCCTTCGCTTTGGCCACTCACTCCAAGCGGCAGCCCTCTTGTGTTAGTGAAGGATGGATTTCCAAAGAGAAGTTGTTTAAGCATTTTCGCCCTGCTTGTTGGATCTTCCTTGGTCAGGCTTGGTCGTACGTTAATCCATGCCCCCAGGATGCTCTTCCACATGGAGCAGGGTGTCCTTTTTAGCTTGGGCGCGGTGAAAATCCAGTTGATGTCTGGTGTGTCGGGTCCTTTTCCGTGGATTGGGAGCTTGGTTTGATCAGTAAGATGTCTGATCAGTTCGTTCCAAGGTTCCCCACCAGGCGCCAAGCCCTTGACCAACAGCTTTGCGAAGAGTGCCTCTGATTGAGTTTTGGGGTCGATTATGCCCAGTCCGCCTTTGGCAATGGGCAAGGTGAGGGTGTCCCATTTCACCTTAGCTTGGGCGGGCTTGGCTTTACCACCCCATATAAAATTTCTGACCACCCCACGTACCTGGCTGCACATTTTGAGATTTGGGTTCCAGCATGCAGCCAGGTACCACATTGAAGCTAGAATTACCTGGTTGGCCACTAAAATCCTCCCTGCGAGCAAAAGATTGCTATGGTTCCAGCTGATCAATTTTATTTTTAGCGCAACCATCATTTTGTCGAAATTGGCCTCTGTTGGGAGGCGGAAGCCTATTTGAACCCCTAGGTATCTGACGCCTTCGCCCTTAGGGATCCATTTGAGAATGACTTCATGTCCCCAACTCCATGCTCTCTCTCTCTTGCTCGCCCAGATGGCGACGGATTTATTCCAGTTGATCTTGGCGCCCGATGCCTTGCAAAAGGTTTCTAGCACTCCACGGGTCTTGTCCAAGTTTGCTTATTCACCTTTGAGATACAGAGTTGTATCGTCGGCAAATGTTTGGTCCCTGATTCTGCCCCCTCTTAGCAGAGTCAGACCTTCGATGGCGTACCTGGGGTTTTCCAACATGTGCCCCAGAACGTCGGTAGGGTGCTAGGGGGCACCCCTGGCGGACTGATTGAGCAAGCTGAAAGACTGGCCCCGCCTCTCCATTAATTTTGATTGCTGAGGAGGCTTTGTGGTACAAGGTGCAGACCCATCGCGCCCAGGTGCTGCTGAAACCGAGTTTGGTCAGGGTGGTGAATAGAAAATCCCATTCTATTCTGTTGAAGGCCTTTTCAAAATCCAACGAGAGGAGTACCAGATCCTAGTCGCTCTCCACGGCCCAGTCCAGGGAGTCCTGAGCGATAAAGGCTGTCGCAACCCTAGCTTTGGGCTCGCGACCAAGGCTAAGGGGGTTGCAAGGTTGCGGGCCAAGAGGAAGCCCGGGAGTTAAGCTAAGAAGAAGCCCGAGAGTCACATCACATACTCCCGGGAGTGTTAGAAAATGTGAGGGGGTATGAGGGAGTGAACCCTCACACTCCCAAGGCAACTCCCACTTTGGGAGATGGAGCCCCGGTGGACTCCCGAAACTTCAAAGAGCGATTGTAGGGGTCAAACCCCAATATCTTGTGACGTTATTTATATCATTGGAAAGCTCTTGGAGCGTAGATGTCAAAAATGGGTTTGCATTGCTCGTTTGGACATTTGAAAAACAAGTTATGGCCAAAAGAAAGGTCGGGAGTCGAATTGCCAGTTTGACTCCCAACCACAAAAAGTCCGGAATCGACCCGATTTACTTAGCTGCAAGGGGCGTGCCACACATCATTAGAAATCTCTCAACGAGAGCTACAACTTTGCTTTAGACCGCATTGCGATCTAAGGTCTGCTCGCAAAGTTATGGGGTTCCAAAGTAGTGGGAATCCCATTTGGCGCGATTTCGGGACTCCCACTTGGGAGTCCCGGGAAAAATAGCCATTTGGATGTAACCTCCGTGGAGAGCTGTAGAGTATATTATAAGGGGGAAGGTGGTGGCTTCCCCCAAGTCCGGGCCGTGGTGAGTCTTGTGGGTTCGTGTTGCCCGTGGCTCGTCCTAGCACCAAGGGTGCTCCAACTATGCACTAACCACTTTGTGTGGGTTGTGTGCAGGCCCGTGTGAGTGAGTGAAGCTTGTCAACTCTTCCTAGTACCATCTCGGAGCTCCAACACGCCCCTCTACCCCTTAAAGTGTTGTGAGCTAGGGAGCGTGCTCCGACTCCTCCTTCTTCCGCTGTTTTTCCTACTTGGGCTCACATTTGAGCCCTTTGAGGAGTTGGGAGTGCGTCACTTAAGAATCGTCTAAAAAAAGGTGCATTCGGAAAAGAGAATCATGAGCCTCTCTGATACACGTCCAGACAGTAAAGAGCTCCCATCGCCACCGTGGAGACTTAGGCTACGTTCCCCTTCCTTAGACCACCACACTTGGGGGACTAACACCACTCAGGCATGACAGATGCTGATGCAGACTAAGGATGCAAACGTGGCTTTATTAACTTCCCAAAGTTATTTCCCCATTCTGTCCTACCCAAGGATACCCCGTCTGAGGTTTTTAAGGCTCATCTGCACTAGGCTCAGCACATAGGTTAAAAAGTGTTCAGCCAGTCTTCTTCCACTCATGCAAAAAAATAAAATAAAATAAAAAATCTAGATGCCCATTGGACTACAGCTCAGATGTCCTTAGTTTGTCATCATGCCTCAACATCAACCCCTCATAGAAAACATTGAAACTTACATTACATTTTTGTCACTGAGTAATAACTGGTGCAGAAGAAACAAATATAGCAACTACAAATCGAGACAAGAAAAACCAGCTATCTCTTGTGACTAGTTTTGCAAGAAGAACTTTGCTGCTACATTGCTTCAAAATCCTCCCTTTTATCTTTCCTTTTCCCATCAAAGGCTCCAACCTCCTTCAATGCCGCACCCTTTCACAACCATCTGTAGCTTTGCATCGATAAGCTTTGCATAATACACAAGCAAACAAATCCTCTTGCCCTTTCTCACAAGCTTTCTTGAAATTGTTATTGCTATGACTATCTTTGACAAACAAACAATGAGGAAACATTTTTCGTTGTTAACACGTAGAAAATTGACAACAATTGCAAACAAAAATTAAAACCCTAAAACTTGCTATGTTCACATTATAATATTAGTATGTTCACTTCATTTCACATCATAATTCCACATGTGAATTAAGGGGCACAAACAACATACATGTACATGTGATGGGGTAGAGTTTGATGTTTACAATGTGTTCCCATCAAGTTCCCAAAGGGTTAATCGAGTGTTCTCCCAAGATGTTTTCAATAACACCTTAAATTTTATTCCATATTGTTTGGCCACAATCCAACTTCCATGTATATAAATTGTACATGGGTGCCAAAAGGAATTTGGCTTTTTTTTTTAAAGGGAAGCGTATTTAAACTTATATTTTGGAGGAATGCCCAATTTTCTTGAAATTTGAGTGATCAACCAATCAATATGATTTCTTCTAACATTAAAATAAATGTTGTCAGTTCACTCCCCATTTTAATAAGCAACCCCAAGGAGGAGACTAGAATATATCTATTTTGGGACTATCCAAATCTTCATTAAATTTCTCTATGTTGGCCGATCAAAGACGCCCATCGTCTCACAAAGTGCATGGGCACGCCTTGAAAAGGATGAAAACCTTGTTGAAATAATTTGGGCAAGTAAAATTGCCTATGCAAAGCCTTTGAAAGTTGCATGGGGCACTTGGAATTGGACATTAGAGTCCAATAAACACAACCGAACCAAAGAAATGGATGCAATATCCAAATATCACGATTCCAAAATGATTCATGGGCGATATATTTCCATATATATATATATACATTGTTTGCATCTTAACATTGGAATGTAACTTTTTTTTTGTTTTCTTGTGTTAAGCATCAGGGCATAACATAGGAGGCTTTTGTTGCAAATGCAATTTGATTTGCGCTTGAACATTATCAACTATTTACTCATCACCATGCAACAAAAGCTGTAGAAGCTACAACAAAGTATCGTACCAGTATGAGCATTCCTTCTAGTTCATCCTCCTCGAAGGAATAATTATAAATATAGCTTTAGTGCACATATGCACCATTTTGTATCGAGCCATTATATATTAATTTAGCATGATATATTTTTGTCGCCATCTTCTTTGTAGTGTGGTTACTTAAACATTTTTGTATCAATTCACTAGTTTTAATTAGGGGGGACATTGGGTTTAGGGAAATTAAGCCCACCTTTTTGTCACTAATTGTTGTAAGGTAACCTTTTTCCTAACGTTTATATTATTTTCATGGATTTTTTAAAAACGAATTTATGTACTCATGTACACACATATTTCTAACGAAGTTCTTATTTTTCTTTTCTTTTTCATTAAAGGAGAAGAGAATGAAGGTGACTTTGTGGCAAGGGTATGAATGATAAAAAAACCTTCCCACTAGTTGGGGACCCCCCCAAATTAGGTCTAAAACATAAATTGATAGTTTGTAGACAATTTAGGGTTATGCAAAAATAATTCCAAAGTTAGGTTTGACATTTAGTTTTTAAAAATTGTTAAATTCCACCATTAAAGTTATGCAACCAATTCTTTTTGTGTTTATTTAATTTAAGGTCAATGTAAGGATGTTTTGTTACATACAAAGGTTTTAACTCAACATTTTAAGGTTCATTATATAGGTTTGCTTAATTTTTCAAATTTAAACCTATGTATCCATTAGGTTGTAATGTCTTCATGATGAAGGTTAAAGTTTTCAATTTGTAATACAGTTCCTTATCACCCTATGTTAAATCCCAAATTACAATACCTAGGTAAATCTATGTTGTGTAATCGCCCTTGATTTCATAATGCAAAAACTTGTTCCTTCATCATCTAAGGTTATGTAAGATCATCTTATTTACCAAATGTAATACTTGCATTTAGTGTATAAAAACAATAGGACATATCCAAAAAAGATACCTATTTTAAAAAGTTTAACCAATTATCAATACTTTCATCTTTAGGTGTAAGCATTGACTTTGTGCGTGTCCTAATTTTTCCAAACCTTAATTTGTAATACCTACATCATTTTTAATGAGTGTTCAAATGATCATTAAGGCAATTTTGCCTTTATTACTATAATGTAATATTACTAATCTACCATAGTAAGCTTATCATTATACCTACATAAATCTATATTGTGTACCTTCACCAAAAGCCCCCTTTTGGTTAATAAAAATTTATTATGCAGGTATTGTAAAAACTTAGTCTTTCATCATTTAAGTTTACTTAAGGGGATCTTGTTCACCAAATGCAATACCTACATTTAATGGATCGAATGTAATAAGAAATATCCAAATGATAATTATAATTAAAGCAAGTCATCATTCTAATGAAAAAGGTAGGATAATACCCGCATTAAGTGGTCAAATCCCCCTTTGGAAAGAGTATGCAATACCTTCATTTAACGTAATTAATGTCCTCAAAAGATATGAAATTATATGCAATACTTGTGTTGGTGCTTGTTAACCTTTAACTATGATATACCCTAAACCTTACAATACTTGCATGTAATACCAATTAAATGCCACAATAAACAAAATGGGTAAACATTCCTCGCATATTAACATGGTGATTATTGTACAATTGACTTGCAATACCCAACTTTATATGATGTTTGAGTGAAATATTCTTGTTTGTGAGTTTTAGAAAATATGTGTTATATAGCCTTAACAATGTAACTTTAACTTTCAAACCTTATATATTCATTGATACAAAATCAATGCATTAACACATAAATAATCTATTCTTTGACACAATTGTAATATGATGCACATTTTAGTAATTGAAAATTAAAATGGGTGATAAGTACAAACAAGTTTGTGTTTTTTTTACTCATGAACCTTCTTACATATATTTCCATGTTCTAACATTGTATCATGCCAATCCATCATCCGGTGCATTGAATTACCAAATCCATCATTAACGTAATGAAATACCATGTCGAGATGCATGATTTCATTCACCTTGGAAAGGCGAATACCTAATGCATCTGTTGTAATAACATGCAACAATGATGTCGTGTGGTCTTTGAGTTGAACCCCACCTTTTTTATTTCATTGATGATTTCATGCATTATGTCACCCATTTGAATAAGTGTTTTTTCCATGGGGGTGGATGAACTTGAAGGTTGGTGGTGATATTTCTCTTTTTCCACATTTGGGGAGGTATCATCTGGTTTCATAAGCTCACACATATCAACAACCCATGGTTTTTCAAAGTGATTTTCATCGACTTCATCATCATTAGATTCATTATCATAAATGTGCAAATAGGTAGGGTCCGCAAACATGGCAACAAAACCTCCATGATCATATGCATACCATGTCCCGCAATATTGAATGATATTTTATTTAATGAGATTGGTACATGTAAAAAAATGGCAACTTGATGTTTACACAAATTTCCACACAATGCCCATTCACATGTGCAACAAACATATTTGGTGAAAGGAAATGGGACCTTATATGTCATATTTTGATGTTATTGGCTTTGTACCATCCATGCATGGTTAATTTTGTTCGAATCATCTATCCCATGGGTGACATTGGTGTTAGGGATCAATGTGGCCTTTTCAACACTCGTTTTCATAATGCGTTCCATAACCTTATTTTTTATGAACCCATGTTTTTTCATTTTTACTATGTGCATGTAGTGTTTTGCAACCATTGTTGTGAGTCTCCACACTAACCAATCAATTTGTCGACCTTGAAAGCCCTTTTGTTTCCAAAGAAAACGAACGTTTCAATGTCCCATGGTAAGATTCAATTGATGCTTGTGTTACCTAATTTGAATGTGGCACTTATTGAAGCCCCACCATTCACAAATCTACAACAAGATATAATGTGCATCCATAAATTGTCATGCAGGTATTGCATTTCCTTCTACCATATATAATATGGATTAGGGTCATAATATGAGTATTGCATTTTTTTCCCATATACAATGTGCATCTTTAAATTGTTATGTAGGTATTACATTTAGGGCTCCCACATATAGTGTGGATTAGGGTCATATGTGGGTATTGCATTTTGCCCCCACATGGGACTGTTAAATCCACCATTGGTGTTTTTACCTTAATTCAAATAGTGAATATTTTGGGATATGCACAACATGGTGGAACAACAATAATGGATTAAGAGTTAATTCACGTACCAACTTGGAAACAATAGGTCCAAAAATATTGAGTCCATGAATCACCGAATAAATGTTGGGTGAAGTTTTCAATGATCTTGTTTCTTTCACAAATCATGAAGACTTCAATGCTTTCATTTGGTTCAATGGGCATGTACATGACGGTGTGAAGGTCATCCAATATTACATGTCACACTTCATTGTCTTTGATTTTTTTCATTGAACGTAAGCACCAAGCCTTTAAGACGTGCCATGCACAAAGGTAAATGGGCATTTGGATTGTTGCCCCACATAATCCTAATAATGCATAAAATAATAATTTATTATCATTTCAATTAATAACATTATTTATAATGGAGAATGTGGGATGAAATTTTGAAATGGTCGCATGTACATAAAAGCTCAAAAAAAGGTAGAATGAAAATAAAACTCACCACAATGTTCGTAACTTTTATGGAACATTATAAATAATGAAACATGAAGGTTTCCATTTAGGGTTTTTCCTTAGAAGCTTTGTTTTCAAAAGAGTTAGCCATTCCACCAAATCATCGTATGTTTGGCGACTTGTAATGATCCATGCAATTAGCACTCTAGTGCAATGTGCATCAAACACCATCAATGTGAACAAATGAAATTTCACATCATTGGTGCCAAAGGTGGCATCCATTGATATTGCCCCATTACCACTTAATGAAACCATGGCTTGCGATTGAAATGGGGTTTGTATCCCTATTGTGAATGGGACATGAATCCCATTATCCTCACTTACATCTTGAAAATAAAACACATCATCTAGATGATTAAATGCCCATGTGTGAAAGGAAATGGCCAGATTTTTGTGTAAACGCCAACTCCTTTTTTTGTGTTTGCAATCCAAGTAAACAATGTTTTATTATCTAATGAAATCATCCTTTGTCATCATTTCTCCTACATTGATTCTGACCCACCATATTACCTTATGCTTTTCATATATTTGCTTGACAATGTGGCCTAAATCCAATTGGCTCCAAATGTGGTCCTTGAAAGTTTGTGACATTCATGGGGCAAAAAAAGATGGTCGCTCAATGGAATCAAGGTCATGTTTGCCATGCGTAGGTTCACTATTGGCCCATGTATGAGGTCAATGGTAGAAGATTATCTCTGCCACCTCGAGTTGTGCGTACAATTGTCTAATTGAAAGTTGAGTTAAACAACCTCGTTTAATGGATTGATGGTGATTTGGGTCTCCATGATTATCTTCCGGCCCATACCCACATGCATACCTACAAAATGTGAAATCAATTTAAGACCTAAAGTTTGGTACAATATGAAGTTAAAAAACAAGTTCCAAATAACAAATGTGGATAATATAACATCATACCAAATATGGCCATAGTGGTTTTAGATTCTTGGCATTTTTACATTTTCTTGTGAAAATATTTGTTTATAAATGTTCCACTCCATCATGGAGTCTTCATGGCTTCGTTCACCGTTTAAAAATTATGAGATTTGTGCATGTGGGATGTATTCACACTCAACCTTGATTATATGTGCCCCTCCATGTCAAACATCCTTTTTCCACGCTAAGTCCATGTTGTTAAAGGGTAACTTCTTTGGGTTTTGAATTTCAATATATTGATATTTTGAAACACGACCCATGTTTGAAATTACGTTTTGAATTGATTATACAAGAAAAGACAATAAATTGATATTGACGTACAAAACTTTATATTTGCAATATGTTGAATTGCATGTTAATTGTCATATTCAATACTAATGCAAATGTACATGTTTTAAGTACTTAACTTGTATCCCTCATTTAAACCCTACACAATCATGCATATAATACCCTAAATGTTAAGTATGAAGAACATATGATATGGTCTATGGCCATAATTTTTAATCCATATTATCTATGGATAATTTAAATGTAATACCCACATGATAGTTAAAAAATTGCACTATTTATGGGAGAAATAAATGTAATACCTACATGACAATTTAAAGATGCACATTGTATATGGGGGATAAATGCAATACCTACATTATGACCTTAATCCACATTATATGTGGGAGCCCTAAATGTAATACATGCATGACAATTTAAAGATGCACGCTATATATAGGGAAAAATTGTAATACCCACATTATGACCCTAATCCACACTATATGTGGGAGCCTTAAATGTAATACCTACATGACAATTCAAAAATGCACACTGTATATGGGGGAAAAATGCAATACCTACATTATGACCTTAATTCACACTATATGTGGGAGACCTAAATGCAATACTTGCATGACAATTTAAAAATGCACATTTGTATGTGGGGGTGAAGTTTAATACCCACATTATGACCCTAATCCACACTATATATGGAAAAGGGAAACACAATATTTGCATGACAATTTAAGGATATAAACTATATGTGGGGGAAAGTGCAATACCCACATTATGACTCTAATCCACACAATATATGAAAGAGGGAAATGTAATACCTACATAATAATTTAAAGATGCACACTATATGTGGGTGGCAAAATGTAATATTGGCATTATGACCTTAATCCACACTATATATGGGAAAAGGAAACATAATATTTACATGACAATTTTAGGATACAAACTGTATGTGGGGGAAAGTGCAATACCCACATTATGACCTTAATCCACACTATATATGGAAGAGGGAAATGCAATATTTGCATAACAATTTAAAGATGCACATTATATGTGGGTGGCAAAATGTAATATTAGCATTATGACCCTAAATCCACACTATCTATGGGAGGCCAAAATGTTAAATCCATATATCAAACATGGAACATTTTTAGTGGAATTTTATGACCGTATTAAAACCATCCAAGGAAATTGATTTCTTTAAATTAGGAACAAAACAATAAGAAAACATAAGAAAATGATTAAGAAAATACATCATACTGTTGATGTTAGAGGATGATATCACATTCAAAGGAGTTGTATTTTGATTTGAAAACACAACCTAAATAAATCAACACACATTTCATTAAACCTTAAACTTTAAACCCTAAATAATCCTAATGGTAAATGCTTTCGACCTAATGATTGTACAAACAAATTACAAATGGAATACAAATTTTTTTATAGCAACTATGTTTTGAATTTTAAAGTTAATCAATTAAAAATTATAATGAATGGAAGCATTAGCCTTAGAATTCAAAACTAATTATCCCAAAATATTTATGTATAAACCTAAGCAATTTTAATGGTAAATGTCATAAAAATTAATAACTATATAAACATATACAAATGCCATACAAAATAATCTTTTAGGAGTGAGTGATGAATTAAAATTGAAACACAATGAAAATAAAAAACCAAATGAATGAAATAAGAGTTTATTTTCTTACCTTTAGTGTGATCACTTCAACTTGAAACTTTTTTCATTCACCTTCAAAAGAGATCAAATGAATCTTGTTGCAAGTATTTGTATGTGAAGATTTGACCAAATTCCCCCCCCAAAATCCAACCTAGGATTGATTTTGATTTGTATTAAAAATTGTACAAATATTCATAAATGTTTGATGTCTTTTTAACTTTAAATTTATCAAGCCTATTCTTTAATTAAATTAAGTACATTTTGCATTAAATGGTCCAAAGTGAAGGTAGAGGATTGTCACCAAAAAAATTATCGCAATTGCAATACCCACATTTTACATTATAATTTTTGCAATTGAAGTCCACAATTTGCAAGTGCATAGGTTTTGCCAAGGGATATAAGTTTAATCAATAAGAAATATAGGTATAGCCAAAAATTAAAAGTTTAGCAAAAAAAAAAAAAATTAACCAAGAAGAAATATAGGTTTAGCCAAAACATAGAAGTTTAGCTAAGAAATATAAGTTTAACCAAGAAGAAATATAGCTTTAGCCAAGAGATAGAAATTTAGCCAAGAAATAGAAGTTAGCCAATAAGATATAAGTTTAACCAAGAAGAGATATAGGTTTAGCCAAGAGATAAAAACTTAACCAAAAAGAAATATAAGTTTAACCGAGAAATAGAAATTAGCTAGTAAAATATATAGGTATAGCCAAGAGATAGAAGTTTAGCAAAGAAATACAAGTTTAACCAAGATATAGAAGTTTAGTCAAGAAGAAATATAAATTTAGTGAAGAAATAGAAGTTAGCCAATAAGATATATAGGTAAGTAAAGGATTAATTGTTAGTTAGTAGGCAGGGCTAAGATTTAGGTCAGTATAATAGCTAGGTGGGTGGGTAGTATGGAGGTCAGGGTTGGTAAAAAATTGGCAATGAAAAAAAAAATGGTCAAAGGTGGGCAGTCAAAAAATATTGACTATGGTAGAATGTTGGTTAACGTAAGGTAAAGATGTGAATGAAAAAGAGGCGAATCATCCAGCCCATCCTAGGGACAGAACGGCCAACTGGTGCAGTCATGGGGGCTGGTTCACTCTGGCCGTTCTTGCTGGTTTCCTTGAGACTGGATTTCGATAGTTGCAGTTGAATTATTCCTGTCCCAAGGACTCTCTACAGCTTTAGATTGATAGTTAGTTAATATATCACCAAGCACCCGAAGGAGTGATTTGTTTCAACAAAAATTTATAGTTTTCCTGACAGAACAACTGTGAAAAGTTTGGAATTTGTTTTTTCTATTGTAAATCTGACTAATATTTCTTTATTACTTTTTTGGGCCTATTTCTTACTGATTTAAAAAAACCGCCTTCCAGTGGCAAGTGCACCATCCATTGGAAACCCATCTATGACTCAGTTGCGGATGAACACAACTATGTTTTCAATTAGGTTCCACTCTGATAAAGCATTGTAAGCCCTCCTATTTCCACCTCATTATAAATAAGTACCCCCAGTTTATAATGAGGGTAGTAGCTCAGGTTGAAAATGATTACAAAAAGTTTTGAAAATAGAAATTCCATGCAGTCAACAAGAAGGCTCAGCATGCACCCCCTGGGCTTAGTTTTTTTCTTTTGGGTTTTGGGGGAGGTGGGAGTGGGGTGGAGGGCATTTTTTGTTTTGTGATGTTTCCAATGTGTTCCCATCAGGCCCAAAGTTTTCCTCGAGATGTTCCAAATAGCACCTTCATTTTATCTCATATTGTTTGGCCACAATCCAACTTCCATGTATATAAAGTGTAAAGGGGTGCCAAAAGGAATTTGGCTTCTTTTTCAGGGAGAGAATCATATATAGGCTTTTATTTTGGGGAGTGCCCAATGTCCCCCGAAAAATTGGGGACGGGCTAATCAATATGTCTGCTTCTAAAACTAAAAATAAAAGTTGTGGGTGCACCCCCATCTAATAAGCAGCCTGAATGAGGAGAGTCAAATATATTTATTTTGATACTGTCCAAACTTCAAAGCTTGAATAAATTTGGCTACGGGGCCAACCAAAGATGCCCATCGCAAAGAAAAAAATTGAACTTTGGGGTACCCGCAACTAATCAATACTACTGTGGCTTGTGTAATCGGCCCAGGTGTGAACATGGGAATGTAAAGTTGTAGAGAGTCCTAGCAACAGGAGTAATTGCACTATTGAAATCTAGTCTCAAAAGGCAGCCATGTGGATCCACGTGTGGATTAAGGGCACCAACGACGTACAAGTACAGGTTTCCGGCATTTAATACAAATTGGTGAAATAGTGCATAGTGTGATTCATATTAATTAGATCATAGGTACGTTCACAACTTTTTCTTTTTAAAAAAGGAGCCATATTGATTGGCCCATCAGCAATTGTTTTGGAACATTGGGCATGTCCCCAATAGAAGTACCTCTTTGGATCCCCAGTTGCAAAATAGAAACAAATGTGCACCCCTGGATTTCACGATTTTAGATTATATACAGGGGGAGTTGAACTTTGGGGCAAACCATATGTGATAAAACCCAGGTGCTATTGGGAACATCTCGGGGAACGCACTTGGGAACCCTTTGGGCACAAAGGAAATTTTTAAAAAAAGAATTCCCTGCCTCCCCCCCTCAGAAAGAAAAAAACTGGATCGTTTGTGAGTACATGCTGAGCCTTTCCATTGGCTGCATGAAATTTCTCTTTCCAAAACTGTTGGTCACCATTTTTCACATAGGCTAATGGCAGGGGCAGAATTTTGGGGACATAGTTAGGTGGTCATGTGGGCTCGTTCCTGTGGAGCAATCATGGTTCACCCATCTGAAGTGCAACATGGCAGGAACCCTTTTGTTGGCCTAGCCTACCAAGGCAAGGATATTGTGTTTAAATTCATTATGAGTATAGTAACTCAAGGGATTTTGGTCCCTAGGTCTATTTTTGTATGAGGATTTTTAACAGACGATATTTTGGCTTGTGTTGAAACTTGAGATTAGTTAAAGAGTTATATTATCTTGAACGATTTTGGTTTCTCTTAGAGGATTTTTTGAAGATTATATTTTTGCATGGTGGAATATTTGAGCTTCCATGAGTCTTCTTTTGCATTCAGATACTTTTTAATGTAAATGGCAAGGCTGCAGTGTGACACACCCCTTGTTTAATAACTGAATATTTCTCTTCAGCATGGGCAACAATGTACATATGTATGATGACAAAGAGTTTTGGAAATAGAAATTTCATGCCACCAACAAGAAGGCTCAGCATGTACTATGGGGCTTAATTTATTTGGGCTTCTTGTTGTTGTGCACTACTAGTTATGATCAATTATTTTATTATTGTGGTGGATGTTTGGGGGAATGGAGACATATTTTTATTGATAATGTTATTGTGTGAATGGAATCACATTTGTGTGACATTATAAATATATTGTTCAAGGTTAATCGAAATGCTATGTCAGTCACATATATTATTGTGAAAAAATCACTAAATGAATCATCTATCCGTTGCATGATATTCACATATGTGTATAATAAGTGTTTAACACTAATTATATTAGTTAATAATTGTATGGTGTCATATGACAATTTGTTCATTATTAATGTATTTGAATCATATAATTAGTGCAATGTAATTAGGAATGGAGGCATGTATTTTGATTAATATCCAATGATTATTGTTTATGAATAGATGTTGAAAACAATTGTTTAGGTATTTATATATGATTCCTATATGTGTTGTTGGTGACCTAATGATTGTAGTTTTTGAATGTATAACATTTGCATTGTGATTTCAAGATATTAGTTGTTTAACCATCCACTAGGATTGAGGAGTATATTTCATCATTTTTAGTTAATTGGATTTTTTCATGCCAATAGTTAATGACAACATCATTGATAATGTCATTGTTTGAATCATCATTTATTGTAATTATATTGTAATGTTTTTCATTGTTGGATTTCAATGGACAATGATAGTGTTGGGAAAAATATATGGTGCTAAAAATGAACAGACTTGCACAAAAAGTTAGTTGTGAACTATTAGTTTCAAGACTAAAAACTTATTGTCACTCCCATGTTATCATTCAAAGTCTTAATATTAATTCATTGCATTGACATTATTATGATATGCAATAGGATCATAACTTGTACAAATATTAACTTCAAGAAACAAGAATTTGAAAAACATCTCATTTTGATAAAACAAAATATGATCATATATTTGTCTTTGACAATTATGATAATATAACAATGCATGACAAACAATGTAACTTTGCAATCATATGAGACAATGGCATGTACCAAATCAGAATTATGACCTTTTTGCAAATGTTACATGGATTCATCATTATAGCACTAGCTTCACATCTCACAATTGTTTTGGGTGATTTTAACATCAACAAGCTTACAACCTCACATGATTCACCTAGTTCTCAACTACTTTCTAAATTTATGACCAATTCAATCTCAAACTCCATATGCATAGTTCCACAACACAAAAATTGTTCATTACTTATCATATATGGACAAATGTCATTGGTAATGAATTTTTCGCAGTGTATCATAAGCATACATCACCTGAATAATCAAGAACCCAAGATTGCATTCAAACTTCCTAACAAATTGTCCATGTTCAATGGAAAACAACTAAGCTTTGTTTCCATTAGACCACTAGATGTATTATAAGATATTGTTACTATATACTTATCTTTCACTTAATTTCATAATCACTACAAGGACAAAACCATGTCACCACTCTTACTGCCTTGTTTTACATCAATTGCATCTCTTGTTATCAAAGCTAATGTGCCACCCTCTCTCAGGCCTAAAGGCAAGTGACATTCGTTTTTTCCCCATTTTTATCTTGCAACACCTAAATCTTGTAATTGCAAACCTTGCCTTCACTCTGCTTGTGAAAAAAGGCAGTGATTTTTTTTCCATGTTTGAATCAATGTTACATTAGTACTGCCTTCAACTGAGGGTGTATTCTAATTCTACTAACATATGCGTGCAGTTTTACAAGATGCACGATTGTCAGTCTTCTGGTATAATAAAACAACTGCAGGTCTATTAGTGGCTCCACATAATGCATCCCAGCCAGGTGCTACATAAAGTCATGTTACACGTCATATAGTGTTAATGATGCATGCCACTTCACTGGACATTCCAACCTGGCTATGGATACCAATGGACCATTCCTTTGACTATAGAAACTAGAATACTGCCAGTCTTGATTTGGAGTAAACCAGTTCACTCTTCCATGATTAAAACAAGTTTTTGTGACCTCAAAGGGAAGATTTCTGAATGTAAGATTTCTGCATCTTTTCAGTAGTTGCTTAGCTTCAGTCCCATCTGCTTGCATGTGTTTTTGGTAACATCCTTTTAGTGCACACTTTCTCTTATTCATGCAGTGAAGTGTTTGGCAGTAGCAACAAGTCTCTGCCTTTGAGTTTTTCTATTAGATCTTGCAGACAGCTTGTCTATATTGTCTGTATTCTATTCAAGTATTTTCTACAAGGTGTACCAGGGGAAAAAACAAATAATGAAGTCCCAGTACTAACAGTTCCCTCCAGAGAGTAGACATCTTAATCTGTCAAAGCTCTTCTGTCAATCAAACTGGTACAAACTTGAATCACTTCCAGCAGACAAAAGGGACAGAGACATTTATGGTTTCAAGGTTTATTGACAACCAGTTTCTGACACTTTTGACATTTAAACAGGGTTGAAGTGCAGCCACTAATACATCCAACTGGTCAAGCCTAGCATGTTAAGAGCCAGGAAGGAACACATACCAGTCATTCATAGATCATCAATTCAGCAAAACTTACCTGATGGATCCACTAAACATAAGACAAGCATTGATCTATGATGAGAACACATTTGACACAGAGCCAGCAGCTGCAGCTCAGTACCAACATCGCAAGTAATACTACCTCCAGCTCAGGCTATTTATTTATATTGATTACATCATCTTGCGGTAGTTCTGCCTTGAAATTGGGTTCATAACCACCGGACAAGATGCCTCTCGGGGCCAGCCTTCATCAAACTTCCTCAGGGTCTCCTTCAGCCACTCCTCATTCTGTAGGGAAGGTGGCACAGTACCTGCACAAGGAAAAGCACAACCCCATTTCTGTAAGTCAATTCACACCTGCAAGGACTGTTCTTTGGAGAAAGATACAAGGACAGTTTGTCTCAGCAGGACTTCTTACCCTACCATCCACTGACATCCACTGACTTCCAAGCACTCTTGTTGCAGCTCTTTGACCACATCTTTACTCACAAACTCATGCAGGAACACTAACCCCTAAATGCCTTATGATATCATAATACACTCAAATGAGATCACTTTTGTCCTCTTAGGCCAAGGAAATTGTATTACCTACCACTGAAATGACACTTTGAAGGTAACTATGATGTCAGCTCCCACCAAACCAAAATAAACATGACAAGAATGAGTGATCACCTTCATCACAAATGGCAGTGACTAGCTGCCATTACTCCCCACTTCGTCCATTCATGAAACAGGTGTAGAATAAGATAAGTACAAAGTAGACTACTCAAAATTTTCAGGCATACAACAATACAAAAAATCTATGTCCTGAGTTTGTCACATTCTGTAAGCATATATATGAAATGAAAGAGTGAACTCCACAACAATACTTTGAAGGCAATGTAAGAAGAATGAGTGCGGTCATGACCTTATAAGCAACACTCATTAAGTGTCAGATCATCACTTACATCATGCATCACAGTGACAAGCTGCCATGAATCCCCACTTCCTTCAGGAGCTCCTGATGGTGGGTACATAGACAAGTATATAGTAATTGGCCCAAAATTATGCACAAACTATACACAAACATCTGGATCTTGAGTTTCTGTCTCTCTTCTGGAACCAACAGCAAGACTCCTGGTCATCATATTGGCTAGCATGCAATAGAGATAGGTAATTAAAAAGTCGATAGTGTCCTAATTCAAGCTGCAATAAACTTGTGAGGGTAACCTTCACTTTATTTTAGCTTGTCCCTATACAAGCAAGCATCATCTTAGCCAAAGGCATAGAAACCCCTGCATAGGGGGCCATGATTGGGGTCTTCTGCTCCTTTAATCACACCCATGGTGATTACACGGATCCAGAACATTCACTAAAGCCAAGGAAAACATATTTATGAGATTGCAGAAAACAGAACAAGACTTTGAAGGAAAACACAGCAAGATTGAGTTGGTCATGAAGAAGCACATGAAAGAAAGCTTCATGTAATTTTAGCTTGCCACTGTACAATCAAACAATTGAGCCAAAACGCGCAGAGAGGTCCACATAGACAACTCAAGATGGCTGAACAAACTCCATCCTGTGACATACTAAGCAAGAGAAGACATTTGTACAATATTAGAATTTACCTCCAAGTTAGTACTGAATTGCCTTAAAATAGGGCAAATGTGCTACCCAACTCTAACAATTTGGCATTGTTCAATAGTCCACATTCCTCTCTGCATAATTCTGATCTCCAAAAGTTCTTAAGCCCACTTTAACTGACAAAGTGGTAATGTCATCATGTTCAAGATGAGCAACTCTGTCTACTGGTCGTTAAAGAAAGAGAAAGGGAAGAACCCCAAGAGGAAACAGGAACATGAACACAAAGAGAATGGGGGAAAAGGGCCAGAAATAGAAAAACCCAACAAAGGGGAAGAAACAGAGATAAGAAAGAATTAAAACTTTGAGGGAAAGAACTTGAGAGGACAAAATGAGCTTAAAAAAACTCCCCACTTAGAACAAAGACACCTTTTACAATAGTTTTGAAGATTCCAAAGGCAGAAACTCTAGACAGAAGTCTTTCTTTGTTAGCAGAACTCTGGTTTGATTAAAAATACACATTGAAGAGTTATCCTTTTTCTTTAACAGACCAATTAAGCTTGGAGCTCTTTGGATCTACAAATCCTTAAGAACCTGTAAGACTGACCAGTAACTGCTCCAAATTTCACAGCATCAGAAATAATGGAATCCACATGAGGAATGCAATTCATGTTGATACCTGCATATTCTGACTGAGAACAAGTGTCAAGAAATATGTCAATGCTAAAACCTTTAAAATCTTGGACATTGCTAAATCCAAGAAATTGCAAGAGAAGCCATAAGAAATGCAATAACGCTCACAAAACACTTTAGGTTATATGACACTGCCAATAGAGTCTTTGTGGAGATAAAGGAAGATGAATCTCAGAAACAAATGAATCATCTGCACACCTTCTTACTGAGGCTAACTTCTGAAAAAAGAATGGACAGCAATTGGACTTAATAAGACAATACAAAATATCAAACTCAAAGGAGAAAAAACAGAAATTAGCTATAAAGACCATACAATTTATACACATTTGTATAACAATTGATCGATCCAATGAGAGGAATTTTTAAAAATTGACTTACCAAAGTAGAGGAACAACATTATGGAACTACCAGTCTGACCATGTTAACCACAACCACAAAGAGTTGCTCAAAACATGAAGCCAGAATGAACTAGAAGCTGTAAGCATCAACTAGGGTTTCCCAGGCACCTGCACAGAAGTGTGAATCCAACCGGAAAAGTATGTCTAGCTTCTGCTTTTCGCCGATAAAGCTGGAGAAACGAAGAAAAAGCCACAAAAAAGCTACACACAACACAAACACGCTAGAGAAATCTAGAAAAAGCCAGATTCTCGAGGCCGGGTGGGGGGTGTTTAAAACGACCTGATCACCTTGTCTCATCAAGCTTTCCGGGACAAGCAAATCTACAATACAGCACTCGAAATCCAGCCAGCAGAGGATTAGAGAGAGCAAAGAAAAAGCCACCGAGTAATAAGACTCACCTCCAAAGATTTTTCTGTTACGAGACAGGTCCCAGAAGGCGTAGGACACGGCGAATGACGCCAAAACAGATGGCAGTACCACCTTGGTAAGCGATACCATTGACATTGCAGCCGATACCTTTACTCTCCTCCCCAGGCAGCGTCTAGGCTCCTCTTGCGCTTGATCGTTCCAGAAAGCCAAGGTGTGCAACCTTTGCCTGTCGCAATTGCCAAGTTCTTCGGTCACCCCACTCTTGTCTCTCTGCCTAGCTTTGCCTTCGGTTGTGGCCCAACATAGGAACTCGCTTTCGGACCCTATGGCTGCTCACCACCACTTCATTCTTATTTTGGTAGTCTTTTAGGAACCCATTTCTTCAGACCTTTCGGCCTATCAGCTAATCATTGTTCATTTGAACTTTTTAGGGTTGGAGCAAAAGAGTCCGGACTCCACGGATATTGGACAGGGCACACTTGGCATTGTTGCATCCATCATGTGGATCTTAGGAATTTTAGTAATTGCCTGAACGAGCATGGAATTTGGCAACCCAAATTGATTGATTGTTGTTGTGTTGGAGATTTATTGGTTGGTAGTAAATCTATTTATGAAGGAAGGTAGTTTGTTTTGTTTTGTTTTGGAGTGTAGTTATGAGATCCACCGAACCAGGATGCTTAAGATCGTGTTCTTGGTGTCTTTGGAATGCTCTCAACGAGGAGGGGTGCATGGGCCTGGTTCCATGACGTTTGGACTTCCTGTGCAAAAGTTGTTGAATATTGAATGATTTCTTCACTGCAAATTAAATTGAATCACAGCAGAAAATTTTGGAGGAATTGAAATGTGCCTTTGGTGTTGTTGGAAAGATCTTGATGAGCAGGATTCAATGGAATTTATTTGTTAAGATTTGGATTCAGAATGTGGGAGATATTGATTTTTAAGTGATTTCTGCCGCTTAAAATTCAAATAAATTCCAAAAAGCCAGGTTTTGGAAGGAAAAATCAGTTGAGGACGTGATAACACTTGAGCCAACGGCACTAGCCACACTAGTATGTATGGAATTCCAAAAGGGCCATGAAAGTGGGGAGGGTCAATATTTTGGGGCATCAAAAATTTTGCTGGGAGCTTGGGGTAAAAACTAGAATATCCTATATCCTAGGACCTCATAAAATCAAATATTGGCTTGGGCAAGGAAAATATTCCATGTCCTACGACCTAAGCAGTCTAGGGTTCATTTTTTCCTAGGCCCTAGGCAACCTATGGTCAATTTTGTCCTAGTCCTAAAATGGCCCATGGCGATTTTCTCATGGTGGGATGAACCTTAGGCCACCATGTCCTAGACCTTGGGCCACCTTGTCCTAGCCCCTGGGAATCCTAAGATCAGATTGCCGAAAGAAAATTTATACTGCCCATGAATGAATGCATAACATTCATTCCTTCCCTATCCAAACATCTTTCTTCTTCTTTTTTCCTTTAGGGTTAGGGGGTTGGGGAAAGCCAGTTGGTGGGACAGGGTTGTGGGGATTTCGAATACCTACCAACCTATCCAGTGTACCTACCTATCTATCTATGTAGGCTATCTACCCACCTACCTACCCACATAGACAGCCTATGCACATACTTATTCATTTATCTAGTGTACCTATCTATCTACCTTTTTATCTACTTAAAATAAAAGTAGGTAAGTCACCAAGTAGGTAAGGAAAAAGATGAATATGTATGTAGGTAGGAAGGTCTCTCTTTTGTTTTTTAGGTGGGTAAGAAGGTAGTTACACTATGTAGATGAATAGGTATGTAAGTAGGCAAGTAAGTAAGTGGGTAGGTAGTCTTTGTAGATAAGTAAGTAGGTACACTAAATAAGAAACATGTTTGAGTAGGTAGGCAAGTAAGTAAGTGAGTAGGTAGCCTACATAGATGGGGAGTAGGTACACTAAATAAGAAACATGTTTGGGGAATGGAGGAATGAATCTAATTCATTCATGAACATTTTTTAAAAAATCAATTTTGGGTAATTTAACCTTAGTCTATGAGGGGGGCCAAAACAAGATGGCTTGGGGTCTAGGACATGGTGGCCTAAGCCCAAACCACTGGTAATGACAAAATGACCATGGACCATCCAAGGCCTAGGACAAAATGGACCCTAGGTTGCTTGGGGTGTTTAGGACATGGAACATTCTAATTTTTACTTCATGCCCAAGCCAATATTTCATGTCTTGGGTCCCATGACATAGAACATTTTATTTTTACCTCTAGCTCAAGCCAAAATTTTGATGCCCCATTTCCCACTTTCATGGCCTTTTTGGAATTCTATAAATATGTGCACAAGTGTTCAGTTGAATGTATTATGGAATTTTCCACCTAGGAACTTGGTGAGTTTACCAAGGCAAATCACCCTTCTATTAAGTAGTAGTTGATTCTTCCAAGGTCTATTCCAAAGCGTAATCATTTTTCTCTAGTGATTCACATTGCAAGCATATTTTTCAATCATTGATTCACATTAAAATCAAGCCACATAACCAAAAGCGGAATCAATAGATTTTTTGATTAGGAAAACAATTATAAAAATGTTTAAATAGGACACAAAATCCAGTTCTATAGAGTAAACACCCCCAATAGTATTTCAACAAGAAGTTGTAAATGCGTCATTCATTTCGAGGCAACTTGACGTGGGTTTCCATGCACGGGCAACGTGGGCCCTGGAACAAACTGATACGGGAACGTGTCATATTTTGGTGGCGGCCTAACATCAGTTTCGGCTAGTCAAAAATCACACACCTCAAAACATGAGCCTCAAAACTTGAACCTTGAAACCACCCATTGAAACATGTCAAGTTTCGACGGATGGCCCAACATGCATTTTGATGCCCGAGCAACCCAAGCCCCCGAAACATGTAAAGTTTTGAGAGCTCTGTTTGGCCCCATCCACCCATATTTCATGTTCCCCCATGTGATTCCCATCCGTGCCGGGCCATGACCCATCCATGACACTTTAAACCTTTTTCAACTTCACATCGTCATCGTCATTGTGTATTTTTCCACCAAACTTTGACGTCTTCATCACTGCTCCCCCACCATAGATTTATTTAGGGTTTTGATAACAAAAAGAGGTCATGGCAACATTAGAGAAATTTTGTCTTTTCACCCACACTAAATCATTCATTATTTTCTTATTTATAGTTTTTTCACTTTCATTTTTCCCTTCGAAGCATAATAATGTTGTGCATGAATAGTCTTAGGAACCAATAGCATGTCTTGTTTCACCTTGTTGGGGCTTCTTAATGTTTGCAAGTGGATATTGGTTTTTATATTGTTTTCTAGTGAATGACACATGTGTCAAAGGTTGAGAAGTTGCACACCAAATATTTGCTTGCAAAAAAGACAGGTTTATTGCTTCTATTGTGTTCATTTCTTGCATTGTTTTGTTATTTGTTGTTGTCTTCTTGTTCTTTACTTGTTCATTTCTCGCTTGTTGTTTAGGTTTCTGATTTTTTTTTTGTTTTTGTAAACATGTTTTTGCAACAATCCACTTATATCTAATTCATTTCCCACATTGTTGGGTTTGCATTGTCTTGTTGTTTGTTTTTTTATTCTTTACTTGTTCATTTCCCTCATTATTGTTTGGGTTTCCAATTTTTTTGTTTCTATAAACATTTTTTTGCAACAATCCACTTGGTTTTTGAATACATATACTAAGTTATACTCTTGTAATGCTTCTCCCACAGCTCTTGGGTGTTCCCAAATAATGTTTCAAAATATTCCATATGTTACCTTCAAACATCCAAGAACATTGGGAGCAGTTTCACAAAAATGTAAGCTACAACATTTCTAAGTAAAAGAAGTATGGGTTCCCTTTTTGTTTCAAGTTAAACGAAATGATTTGACGGAATGTAACATTCGAAACATGACCAACTACACTAAAAACATGTTCCAATTACATGCTTCAACATCTTTGCAAGTTTTACATTTTTGTACACATGTTTCAATTATCTAATTGAATGGTAATTTTCAAATATCATTTGGCTCACCTAGGTTTAACCCATGTTTCAACATCTTTAAAAAATTTATATTTTTATACACAAGTTTCGACTATCCAGTTGAGTGGTAATTTTCAAATATTGTTTGGTTCAAGTTTTAACCTTTTTTAATTAACTTTTTGTACATAAATTTGTTACGTTTCTAATTTTGACCCTATAAATTTTATCAAAAAGACTCTACAATGATTGATTAAAAGCAGGTGGATGTTTGAAGGAAATGTTATGGTCTATCTAATACAATTGCCTTCAAACATCCAATTGTTATCTATTGACCATTATTTCATATATGTTTTTAGTGAATGAAGCCTTGACATCCTATTACAGTGCTCCTCCCATAGTCCTTGGGTGTTCTTGGACAATTTGAGGGTCAACTTCAACTTACCTTTAAACATGCAAGAACATCAAATGAAGTTTTGCAACTTGGTTACATCAATGACTTTGTTGTATTGCTTAGAAAAATCATTTAGAACATACCCTTGGAATATGAAAAAATATATAATAAACATGTTTTGAAACCTTTGAAACATGGTAACAACATGGTAAAAACTTTATCAAATCAATGTAAACCATGTCTCAAGAAGTTCGATGAGTAACAAAAGATCAAAATATTGGAAACATAAAGGAAACATTACAAAAACCTATTATATGAAGTTAAAAAGGGAAGTAACAACATAAGGTCGAAGAAACATGGACTTTTGAGTTTAGGAACTCATTATGTAATGAAAAAAGGAGAATTTTTAGAACTCATAGTGGTTAAAACCTAAATATGCCCCACAAGGGAAACAAAATGTTGAGTTTTGAAATTATTCCGTCTGATTGAAGGTGAATACTTGACATTATAGGGTACTTGACATTTCATTTCATGTTATTTCAACAACCCCAAATCAACATAATGCATTTTATAAAAGAATTCATTTTGCATTTTCTTCCTTTAGGAAAAGTAAATAGAGTTATCCTAATACATTATTTGAGGTGAAACTTGAAAAGGTCATGTTAGAAACATGGCTAGAATCTAATGCTTACCAAGATTGGTCAGTTAATATATGGGTTTGTTAACATATTATGTTTCGCATGGTTTGAGCAAAAAGACATCTTTCTAAACACTACCTTCAACCAAACTAGAAAATGGGAAAAGTCAAAAACATGGAATGCATCACAAGAAACATAACATTTAAAAACATAGACCTAAAAAATAGACTTCTAAAAATATAGAATTAGAAATATAGATTTAGAAGCCCAAAATGACACAAAAATGTAACATTAACATCCATAAAAGACAATATGCACTTGCAAAATGCGAAGCATTGAAATTCATTTTTTTGAAACATGAAATTTGATTCCAATAGTAACATTGAAATAACTTGTTTAGAAACATACCTCCTCATTTCCAAAAGTATCAGAAATATGGATTGAAACATGTTATTGTTGAAACAAAAGTTGAATTGCAAAACATTTAAAGTTGAAGTCATAAAGCTCATGTTTAGTTCCTTTTAGTAACTTCATTGCTTATAATGGGTGCATAAGCCCACCTCGTAATTTTGCCAATTTTGCCTATTGCCTTCCAGCTACTTGCTTCAAATCAATTGATAAATGTTGCATGAACATGTTGTTTTCAATAGCATTTGAAACTAGTTTCAAGATGAGATCACAAATATTCTTTTCAGGGCCTTGGGTGCTTTAGGGAATTAGACTTGTTCCTGGTGTTTGTTGCAAAGAAGGCGTGAGAATTGGGCAAGGACTAAACATGTTATTCAACCCACTGTTCAATGTTCCACTGAGTGAACCATACTAACGTGTAATCATCCTTCTACAAGATCAAGGCGTAGGAGCATGAATACTTTAATCTGATGTTTACATATGTTTTCCCTTTACGACTAGAGACAATTCATAGTAGGCCCATTCGAATTTTGGGTTGTAGACCTTGTAATTCACATGTTCATGTGTCAAAGAGGTGACAAATGCATATCCACCATCGTTGTTTGGGAAAGTCATAGAATTGTTTGGGATTTCCCTTGCATGAAAGACAACATTAACAACAAATTGTTCATGCTTCCTATTTAGGATAAACCCTCACTTCTTTCTCAAACTTTGATACTAATAATGCAACAAAACATCTCCCAATAGCTTGTGGATGCACCAATCCACTTGACTTCCAGAAAATCGTGATTTTGCCACTCTCAATGTCACTTTCAAGTTTGCATAGGAACTTTCAATGGCAACATTAGTATCATCGTTGACATATGGGAAATTCTAATTCCCCATCACATTTCACATTTTGGCACCCACTCTGACGTAACGTACAACCAAAATGCTTAAGCATTTGGAATCATCTCCATAAGCTTTAACAATTCTTCCTTTGTGAATTCCAAAGGAGTTTTTCCATTGGGCTGCACTATATCATGCATGATATGCCCCATATTTTTAAAAACCTTTGCCCAAACTACATCCTTGATTTTAATGCAAGCTTGCTTCTACCAAGTTTTTTTTACATGCCAAATGCACAAAAATATCTTTGTGTTTGGCCATATTTTCTTGCAATAAGAAAAAAATCATAAACATGATACAAAAATCTTTGAAACATAGATAATTGTCTCAAAAACAATTATGTTCAGTTTGCAAAGGTCACTATGCACACACCACCTTAAGTCCACCCATGTCTTGACTTGAAATGTACCAAAATAATCCATTGAAACATAAACCACTAAAACCTAGTTCAACCATTGAAACCTAACATAACATAGTTAGACATGAAGGAATTTAGAGTTAGGGACCCCACAATGAAACAATATCTGAAACATGACACAATTTCATCTTGAAGCATATCCACATCCAAGTCACTCTAAAACATAAAAAACTTGAACTTTTAAACATATTTCTGAAACATATATTTTAAATCAAATATTGTGCACCTGAGTAATATGGAAAGATAAAAAAATTAAAATATTACCTCAAACTATTGATTTTCACATCAGCATCATCAATAATGAAGGCATTTAATTTCCAATTTGGTTTTAATTTTTGCATTTTTTGATTAATAACGTCCATCCATTTAGACATGTCATTTTGCTTACTTTAAGATGTGATTATGTATGCAACCAGATAGTCATTCTTCCATTTGTCAAACACCATCAATGTATACAATGGAAATTGGTATGAACATAAACAACTTTCAACATGTGTCAATAAATTTTAATCATGTTTCAACAAGGCTCCACATATTACAATTGTGTTTCATCATGTTTCAAAGGTTTCCTAGGCTTTGAAACATTTACATAAGTTATAGTGAAACAATTTACCTTATTTTCATTTGTTCCAAAAGTAACATGGATTGCAACGACACTCTGATGACCATATTGTTGCATCATCACTACTTGCCAAGGACTTTGAATTCCGATTGTGAATGGGATATTTCTACAACCTAATAGATCTCCACCAACTTCAAACCCACTCTCTTTATAATAAAACAAAACATCTGGGTTCTCTCGAACCCACATGTGAACACTTTCGACATCATTATCATGTTTCTTATATGTTTCCTTTGCTAAGTTTCATGCTATGTTTCATATGTTTTATTCACTGAAAAAGGTGTCCCTCGTCAAGTAGCCGCCAATCTACACAAGTTTTTGCACATTTCTATGATGTTTTGCCATCATTTGTAAAACAAAAAGCCCCAATTGCAAAAAATTAAATATGAAGTCCTTTAAGCCTATGGAAACATGTGCCACAAATGTAGTTTTGTCCCCTTAGAGGATGTTCCTATGGCAAAAACTTCATGACACATTGGTGTGTCTCTTCTTGTAGTAGCATATCTCTAAAATTATAGGGAGGAGATATAATTTTTTGATGGTAAAAGCACATTGGCAGCCTTTTTTTTGGGACCCTCCATTACTTTCAATTGTAATGCAAGTTTTTTATTCAAGATTGCTTTACCTCTCTTATCAGGAGGCTTCTTTTTTAAAACCATGTCCTCTATAATGCCAATAAACTATTTGTCTTATCTTCTAGGCCAAAATTGCAATTATACTTACAACTCACCAGTTCAAACAAACTCAAACTATGGCGAAATTTAATGTTTTGTAAGAAAATGTGACTTTCAAAAAACAAATGACTCCAAAAGAAAAAAGGTCGATGTGTGTTCAAAATTTGAAACTTGGAAAATTCGAAATAACTATCTCAACATGGATAAAATAGTTTCCCTCTTTCATTTCTTTGTAGTTATTAGCATGTGAACTTGCAATTTGTGTCACTGCATTATTCCTCCACATCGATAAAGTCTTACACTCAATTTGAAAGGATGTATGTTGTTTTGACTTTATGCGCTCCAAATTTGAAATTGATAGTCCATATCAGCTCCCTATGTGTAAAAACTCCGAGATGCAAATGTTGCACTACGCGTTGAATCCCCTGCAAAGGTTGTGTGTTCAAATCTAAATACAATTTATATATTATCTAAATACATATATCACTAGCATTGTTTGATCATGTATCACACACAAATATATTTAAGGGCAAAATTCATAATCCAATGTCTGTTATCATAGATAATGATTTAATAGATTCAAAGCAATTAAAATGTTTCATGGTATAACAACCAAGTGGAATAATGGCAATCAATGAATGCTAGTAATACATCCTCAAATTGAAAACTCTCAAATTTAGAAACAAATCCCCTTAAATCAAAATAATGCTAAAAACATGAAAAAAAAGTTTCAATAACCTAAAAGAGCAACATTAATATTTGTTGACAATAACAATTATAAAGAGTGTGACTTCATAATTTTTTTTTAAAAACTAAATTATTAAGTGTGTGCAACAAAACATATGCAAATAAACAATTATAGGAAAAATTATGTAATGTAAATTCAACTAAAAAAATTGAAAGGAACGATAAAGGGTCCTTGTTTAAATTGTTTGCTTCACTTTTTCACATACATGGATGCCCCAGCTAGTGGTTGCAAAGTCAAATGGTGCTTCCAAGGATAACATTGTTGAGCACCCTCAATTGTGAGTTGAATTGGGAACAAGGAAACACATATTTGTTCTACCACCTTGTCCAAGGCAAGCACAACATTGTGGGGGAAATTAGCTTAAGCATTTGGAACTTGAAGCACACCCTAAGCACATTTATCCATCCCATGTCTATGTCCTCACAATGTCAAAAGTATCTCCTTATGTTTAGAAGTGAAGCTTCCCCTTGTTCTTCATCTATTTGCTCCCAAGTTTTTTAGAACAATGTAATATTTTCGCACACCATATCCTCTATTGCCCTAATCTATACAACAACAAAAAATAATGACATCTCAAATAGATTATTTGATGGTGACATAAGCCTTTCATATGTAGCCTTTATTTCCTTGTCCTTAATACCCTCCCGAATTTCTTGTCCCTTAAACAAAAGATGACCATCTTGCTTTAATATATCAACGGCCTTTCGCCAAGCTAAATGATATTCCCCTATATTCATCTTTCTAATGGATGCCTTGTTAGCACCTTGTAGTGGGCAAACACAACTAACATCCTTATCAAGCAAGTGCCAACAAAAAAACCTTTATTAATCGAACTTCTTAAGGAACACTCCTAAAAGGTGTTTTCGTCTGCAAAAGGTTACTTACAATTATTTTAGCCTCCTTAGACTAGGGGAGCTCAGGCTTCTATGTCATAGGTAAACATTTGTCATTATTGACGATATGCCATAAAGGATTCCAATCCCATTTTATAGCCTCAATTTGTCTTGCATTGGCCATATCATTGAACTCCTTGAAGCATTTAGCAACAAAGCCAAACCTTTGTTATCCTTATAAATCCTTGTGTTCATTCTCCACCTCATTAAACCATTGTATGCATTTTTAATACTCCAGAAACTCATGTAAGGAATTGGCGAATGATTGTGTGTCACCAATTTTTACAAGGTCCATTGTTTGGGAAACTAAAGCAACAACCTCATCTCCATGTTTCACCTGCATTTGACCCAATAGTGAAAATTATATTAACATACACATAGCCAACATAAAAAACATACGAAAAATGAATAAGAAATAATGATTAACAAGTTACTTAAATCAAGATTCTATGTTACTCAACCAACTCCGTTGAAACATGTTATAGGCATGTTTCAGGGAATTAAAGTACCATGGCACCTACTGAAAACTTAACAATGGAAAAGAACAAATGAAACCTAGGAAGAATGTGGATGTGAAATAGAATGTGAATGAATATATTGGAAACGAATCTTTAACCGTAAGTATGTAGAAACACCAATGATGGAAAATTTCAAATACGCATATGTATTCAAAGCATAGATATGGAATGAAAGCTAAACTAAGTGATTGAAGTGACTATGAATGCATATGTTGAAAATTAGATGTAAATGTGAATGTACTGTAATGGATCAATATGGTAAAAGTAATTAAGTACCACTTCGTTTCCTCACATGAACTTTTTGAATGTGCAGTAGGAAACAATGTTGAAGTTTGGATCACAAACAGAGGTACCGAAACTTTTTACAAATTCTTTTTTATTTTGCGCTTTCTAGTCCTAATCAAGAAGATTGCACTACAGTAGATGAGAGAGGCTTAGTGTTTCTACAATTATCCCAAGAAACATTAGCTTTTGTTTTGAAAGTTCCCAAAACACAATATCAGCCTCTTACCAAACCTTGTTTTCACATAACATCCTGTCAAGCTTTAATTTTTTCTTCTTGTCCCCACCATCTTTTTCTAGTTTTTTGGGAGTTGATGTTGGGGTATGTAACTCCTATGTATTGGTACTTAATTTTTTTGATAGTGAAGTTTTATCCAAAACGTCCATCTGTTTTAACTCCTCATTCTTCATATTGTGATTTAAATGTAAAGACCTTGGCAAGTAAATGTAGTCGAAGTAAGATGAGACATATTATACCACAAAAACATGCCAATTAAAACCTACTAAAACATGGTGATGAACATTATTAAAACATGGCTATGAGAAATTGGTAGTTTTTACTCTAGGTTTATTGACTGTGAAAGTCGAAACATGATTGTGTCCATGAATGAATGATGAAATTTCCGTAAATGTGTTTCAAAACATGATAGTTGTTGAGGAATTATATGATTTGCAACCAAAACATAATCTTACCTACTAATATCATAACATGTTTCTTTGGAACTGATAGAATGTCGAAACATGGAATCTGATTTAGAACGATGATTAAAACATGATTTTTTGTTGGAAAAATTTGAAACTTTTTGAATTTCGAGGGAAAAAAAAACTCATTATAATGAAACATGTTTCACATGAACTGAGACATGTTATTTTTCAATGGAACACTATAAATTAAATTAATACTTTGCAAATGCTTTATAATTGTTACTTGAATCTTGTCGAAACTTTAAAAAAATTATAATGTTGCAAATTCAAATAAAAAAGGTGTGATTTAATACCATTGTGTTGCGATTTCTCCCGAGTGATATGTTCTAGTGAAAAAAGGTGCTCGAAAATCCTCTCTAGATTTGAAACTTATTCAACTAGTTGGCCTCCATGTTTTGTGAGGTGTTTTTTACAGCAACAATGAATTCCTCTTGAACTTCTTTGCGAATCTCCAAGGGCGGGGTTTTCTCCTTCTTGCATTTGCACACCCTCCACTGCATTTCTTAATGGTGGGTACAACTTTAGTTTGAGAGGATTCCCTTTTGGAATCCATAGCTTTGTCACACCCCTTCTTTCGGTGCTCATTAATCCTCATATTCAAATTCTTCTTGTAATGACAATAAACACAAATAAACTCCTTGTCCTCTTGGCAACTATTGTGGCAATTTTTAGGTAATTACAACCACTCCTCACGAGTGTGGGTCTCCACAAAAATTGTTTTGTTTATTTTCACATTTTCTACTATCATGTCCATTATTTCATCGATCTCCATGTTTCCTCTTTTCTATCAAGACTAATTTGACTTCTGTGCAATGGAAGACTGAAAAAATGGAACATTATGCTTAGATCACCTTACGCTTGAGTTGGAAGAAAAAAGAAACCTCACTATTCTGAAAAAACCAAGAAATGATTTTAAAAATTAAACCTTAATTGAACCAAAACCTAGGTGTGCACATTCGTTTGTTGTGATGATTGACACACAATGCATCTCGCTTATAATCAATTCCTACTTCAACTTTAACACCTATGTCATTACTTTCATTAATTGTTTTGACATAATAGTTCGATGAAAGTTAGATAAAGCGTGGGAAAGTTGAAAAAGGTCTAAAGTGTCATGCATCGATCATGGGGCATGGATGGGGATTGCATAAGGGAACATGGAAGATGGGTGCATGGGGCTGAAACATAGCTCCCAAAACTTTACATGCTTTGGTGGGCAATATGTTTCAAGGGCTTGAACTATCCAAGCATCGAAACGTGTGCTAAGCCACTCGTTGAAACTTGACATGTTTCAATGGGTGGTAGGTTTCGAGGTTCAAGTTTCAAAGGTCATGTTTTGAAGCACGTAGTTGAAACTGGCATCGGGCTGCCACTAAAATATGAGATGTTTTTGTGTCAGTTTGTTTCGGGCCCCACAATACCTCAACATGGAAACCCGTGTTGGGTGACCTTGAAGTGAGCAACACATTTAAATGACTTGTTGCTAAAATAATGTTGGGGGGAGTAAACACCATGCTAAATACATGAACATATTATTTGTTAAATGTCTTTCTTCCATGTTTTGGAATGTGGATGTTGGTTTCAAGTGCAAGTTGATTAAAAAAAAGGGAAATAAATAAAGGATCATGAATCCAAAAGGGTTCACAATATATTTAGGTGCACTTTAAATGAGGGTCCAAAGTGGAAGGTCCATTAATGAAATGGAACAATTTTATTGGTCAATAACCATAAATTGGACATAGGACCTTTAGATGAAGATCCACACCAAAAATAATCATTTTGAGGTGGGACCTACAAGGTGAAAGGACATTAAGTTGTTATAGTTTTAGGCACATATGGAAATCCATAATTATCCAAATTAAACATTATGAAAGAAATGTGAAAGCATGATACCTTGAATCACACAAGTCATTTTGCAAGATGTCATTAGCCATTCATCATATAAACAAATCCACTTTTACTTTATCTTATATGGAGATTTTTAATTTTAAAAATGAACTTTTAAATTACAACTTTCATTAAATAAAATACTTAATAAGAAAAACCCTTAATTCAAGGTACATAGAAAAACTTGGTCATCAAAATCCTTTTAAAAAGTCTTTCATTAACATCAATGTCACTCAAAGCTTGGGAGCTTGGTGTGGATAACCAAGATGTAAACTAGGGTCCAAGGTTGTCAATTTCATTATTTTTCATTGATTTTCATTATGTCTTTTTCTTCATTGTTATTAAAGTTGAAATTGTGCAAGAATGGGATGCATTTTGTGAATTGAAAACATTTTTCAATGCACATACACCACTCCATTTTTTAACACATTTATTATTGACATATTTAGATCTATAACTCCACACAAAGTTGTTGCTCAAAGGAATGTTCTTTGCATGCGCATGAAATGAAGGTGTTTTTAAAAATAAATAAATAAAATGTCTAGGTTATGGAATGTTGAAGCATCCATTTTCACAAATTGGAGGATATCCTTGTTTATAAGGAATACATAAACTCATTCCTTCTTAGTTGTGATGAAGGACAAAGATGAAGAAGGTGAGAAGGTTGGGAAAAATTGGGTGGATGGTGAGATATTCCAATTGATTACATTAAGAGGAGAAATTGAGCTTGATTTTGCCCAAAATGTAAATAAAAGGGTAATTTCTAGTTTACCTGAAACCTTAGTTGTGTTAAAATTGATTTTTTTCAAAAAAAATTATTTTCAGATTTGAAATTTGAACGCACTGATAGAATTTTCAAAAGCAAAGTAAAAAATATATCAAATTTAGATTGGGTTGTTTGGGCCAAAAAAAACCTTAACATTTGTCTTTGTTCCCTTTTCCCCCTTTCAAGGTCATATCACTTTCAACCACCATGTAGTTTGAACCCTCATCTCCTTGAAGGGAAGGATATTAGGTCTATCTTGTATTCAAAATCAAAATCAAATGTATCTTAGAAGTCAATATTGCCATTTTTTCACATATTAACTTCAAAGATTATTTTGTTAAAAGTTCATGAGCTATCAAAACTTTTGTCAACATCAAATGATTTTTTTTCTTTGTTTCTTTGTAGGGATTATGTTCAATGATTTTCATATTTTTACCTTGACCTTGATATTTTATGTTTTCCATGTCAATTTATCATCATTTGTTATCCCTAGTTTTTGTAACCTCTTCATTTGCTTGATTGTTTCTTTAGCCATTTTGAAAATATCAACTTTTTTGATGTTGCAAAATGTTGATTTTGATTTTGCTTATTTTTTTTTTCACTAGAAGAAAGTTGTTTCTAACCAATCAATTTGCAATTACATGTTATTGTAATTTATGACAATATTGGATGTTTTTATTAAATATAATTGCAACCATATAATTTTCAATACATATGGTTGTGTATCCAATTAATTTGTAGTTAATGGTGTGAGAAATCAATGACATGGATGATTTTCAATGGTTTTTATCCAAGTAAACTACTTTAAACCCTTTTAATCGCATACATGAGGTCACCTCATGGTTGTGTATGCAACTAATATGAAAATAATGGTTTAAAATAATATTTGGGTTAGGCTACCTAAGCAAGGTTAGGCTAAATTATGTAGACACCTAAATATGCTATGTTAAGTTACCTAGATACCTACTTAAGTTAGGCTAAACTAAGGTATCTAACTCAATACCTAGTTGATATTTAATTAGGTTATGTTAAGCTAGGTTACTTAGTTATTTAACTACCTAGAAAATTGGGCTAAACTACTTAACTATGTAGAGTTAGGATAAGTTAAGCTATTTTACTTTGGTAGATAGGCTTTAAGCTAACACCTATTTTTTAAATATGTACAAGTTATGTTAAAATTTCTACTTAACAAGCTAGGCTATAATAGGTTAGATAGGATATGTTTACCTAAGTAAGTAACTATAATAGCTTAATTACCTACCTAGGTTCGATTACCTAGTCATCTATTTAATTCTTATTTTCCTACCTACCTACCTAAGTTACTTTGGACCACCTATGTACTTATGCAAACCCATTTTTGGGTGGTACCATTGAGAACCATCTCACCAAAATTCAAAGAAAGGTGGATGTGAATCATGGATTATAATACCACAAATTGTTAAGCTTTAGTTCCATAGTTTTCCTTAGTATTAATGATTTGAATCCTAATAAACCTCCAAGTAATAATTATTAAGAGTTGAATTAGCCCTTGGATATTTCAGCGTAGAAGACTTTTTTATTTAAATTGATGCAAGGATTAGTTAATTTTAAGACCTAGTAAACCTTTTTAAGTGCATTATCCTTTTATGTTGTAAAGAAGGGAAAGGGGATGTAAAATTAGATGTGATTTATTGATATATTGGGAATACAAGCCCATAATTAACAATAACATTTCGTCATGATAATATTAAGTTAGTCTATAGAATAATCTTTAGGCACGAATGATGTACTTGAAAGATTTTTAGGATGCAGTCCTAATACATCTTTATTTAGTCTTCAATTCTATTAGATTCTTAAATATAATCAAAATCAAACTTAAGTATTAACATTTCCATCGGAGTGGCTTTTGGTGAATTATAACTTAATAAACAACTTTAAAGGGATAGATCACAATTGTAAAAACTCCAGAATGCGACGAATGGTGCGAGCTAGGTATTCAGCTCGATGCTCCATGGAAAGGGGGTTGATTGGGCCTTGTAGCCAATGATAATGGCCATCACCGGGAACCCAAGTTCGACAATGAAAACGAACATCATCGTCTTTACATTGACACTTTTTAAACCTTTCTGGTGCGGCTTCACAAGCAGGAACAAATTTTAAATATATTACTAAAGCATGTGGGTTAGGAGATAATCGACAATCCCATGCCGAACGATCGACTCGAGTGCGCATCATTCTTCTAGACGGTTTTTCTTCGCGTGACCGTTGAGAAACATTCACATCAAGCGGTGCTTCTTTAAGCTCTTCCTTTTCTACTAGTGAAATTGAAAGATTCGAGGGCGTAGCGACATCATCCGCCATGACTAAATTCTCGCCTGCATCAATAAAAACCAAGAGGGTAGTAGAAACAATGTGGTACTGGCGTTCAGAAGGGGTCAAAGTTTTTTTTATTTAACAAATTAAAGTAGGCGTAAGGTGTGGGAGTGACGGCGAAACCTCATGAAAACTCAAACATCCTAGATCTAATGGATTCATCGAACCCTAATTTTGATGGTGGATCTAGAAGTATGTGGGGATTTTGTGATACAAAGTTTCTACATAGTTAATTAGTGCATGGAAAAATAAATAAGTAGGGGATATTAAAAGAGTAAATGGTACGCGGGGATGTTACTTCAACCGTTGAATTGATTTACTCAAGTAAGGACTCAAGGATGTTTACTTGTTACTACCAATAAATTGTCGTAATAATTAGTTACTTAAAATAATTAAGATGAAGAAGTAACATGTGAAGGTCAACGGATGGAAAGGATAAGGATCAAGCTCAAAAACCTCATCAAGATATCCAAGATAAGGGGAAGGATGAGTCCTCCAATCTCATTAGTCATGAGGATTGTCATCCTATTTGATTGGAATATGAAATATTTTTTGTGTCTCATTAGGCCTAAGAATTTTCATCTTAAAATCAATTGGAAGGCAAATCATTCTCAATTCTCGTTAGCTCTTGAAAGACGAAGAGGCCATTGATTGAAGGGGAGGATTTCGAAGCTTTCATTAGGTAAGGGGAATAAGTTCAAAGAAAGGTCATGGAGGTTTACCAAGGGAGAATGAAGTATCTTTTGTTAAGGGAAAGGGAAAGGAGGATAATGAATGTGTGAGGAAAAGATTAGTTCTTATGTGTGGAAAGGTGTTGTTCATGAAAAAGATGTGTGCAAGAAATAAGCATGGAAGGATTTCCATGACAAAGCTTATGGAGTTTTATTTCAAATAGTTGTTCCTCCCAAATCCACCATTGGATTTGTGTCAAACTTAAAATAGTTCTTGTTTAGGAGGTGTTGAAGGTTCTCTCCAAGTTTTAGCATCGTCAATTTGTCTATAAGGGAACTATACTTGCCGGGAATAGAGGGTGTTTGTAGTGGAGTTCATGGAAGGATTTCCATGACAAAGCCTCTGGAATTTTATTTCAAATAGTTGTTCCTCCGAATCCACTGTTGGATTTGTGTCAAACTTAAATAGTTCTTGTTTAGGAGGTGTAGAAGGTTCTCTCCAAATTTCAGCATCATTGGCTTTGTTGTAAGGGTACTACACTTGCTAGAAGTAGAGGGGGTTGAAATTGTCTGTTTTTTCTTCAATTTAAGCAAAGTGATTTTTAGTCCCAAAGCTTAACTCTTGATCAAAAAAAAAAAAACTTATAGAATTTTGTAACATGGCTTTTTTTTAGATTAACTTTTCAAAAATCCAATGCATGTTAGATTAAGAGGTTGTATGTAGATGTTAGGACGAATGGAACAAAAAGGGTTCAACCATTAAGCATGACATTGAATGAACATCAACATAATGCCCCTTCACATTCCATCATGGTGAGTTACGATTCTCCCACAATGTCTTTGTATCATCCAAGTGGACACAACACATTAGATTCTGAGTGAACTTCATTGCATTACATTGAACCACCTTATTTGTTAGACTACAACTACATAGTAGTTCCACTTCCAAGCGGGTTTTGTGAATGCATATTTTCATGTTGAAGGTGTGCAAGAATGCTTCACAATGGACTCAATTTAGTTTAGTTTAAAAATTTTATCATTTTAAATTGTGATTTTTATTATTGACTAACTATACCACATGAGCTTTGTGTTCCACACCTATGTATAAACTATGGAAAATTTGTAAAAACCTACGTAAGTTACATGAATAAAGATTTTGTGACTGGAATGTTCTTAACATATGTTCCTAATATTTTTAACCCTTTATCATTAAATGTTAAGTTGCATCATTGTAATAAAATTTGTTTTATCAACTATAGTTAGGATATGGCCCAAATTGTTGATTGAAACAAAAAATGAAAATTATTACTAATTTGTAAACATGAAATGCGATGACCTTTCAAAACCTCCTAGTCTTGACCTTTAAAAATTGCTCAAAAAATGTGATTATTTCAATCAATTATTTATTAAACAAATAAAAAAATGATTATATGAAGCCCTTCTAAAATTTAAAAGCATTAATTTTATTTTTTTAATGTTCTTGAACAAAAGAACCCTAAATGTTGTTTACTTTAAACTATTTTCTTGACCACTCACTTGGAACAATAAAATTTATTTCTAAAAAATCCAATTGAAGTTTCAACTTTTACATGACTTAAGCAACCTTTTAATATAAAATTTGAAAAGAAAATCAATCTTTAAATGAGTCTTATGTTGTCATAAAATTGGGTGGGTTTCAAAATTATGGGATGTGATGTTTCTAATGGTACACCCTAGGATGGATTTGCCCACCTAGGTTAATACCTATAAGTTACCTACTTACATAAGCTATTTACCTAAACTATCATAGGTTACCTACCTAAATTAGTAAATGAATTATCTACTTATTTTTTACCCTTTTACCTACCTACCTAGGTTGAATTACATCTAAGCTATGTTTAAAGAGGTTGGTAGGTAAGTATGTTGTTTCAATTTGTTGCCACATCTACTAACGACTACATGTTTTGTAAACATGTTGTAAGAACAACCACCATATACCATATGATAATGAATGAATGAATATAATAGAATAAAAATTCCATATGTTGCAAGAACAACCAACATATACCATATGACAATGAATGAATGAATGAATATAATAGAATAAAAAAAATGTTTTGTCACTTGTAACTAGTAGTTGGCTACAACTTATTGTTTGCTACAAATGGGATTTTTAGTTACAAATGTCAATTGTCAATCTACAACTTTCTTTTAATGTTTTAAACCTCCAAAGCCACTCCATATCAAAGTCATCGATCCAAGTTGATAATGCACATATTATGCAAACATATGCAAGCCATTACCAAGTGTAGAATGTGGCACAATGGATTATTTATTATCTTGAATAAATTATAAACCTTCTTTTGAACATTCCAAAACTTTTTTCCACTAACACTATTGTATTAGATTATATAAAATTTCCAATGTGTTTTGCATCTTGGTAGCCATCTTTCCCATCTTTGAAAGGAAAGTAGAACCATGGTTACATATGATAGGTGACATGTCTTACCAACTTGTAAGGCAAGAACTTGTCTTTCATCACACAATTTCCTAATCTATTTTTTTGAAGAGAGCCCAATCATGAATACTACCTAACCACTAATAGCTATCACAATCCCAAAAATTACATTTTGCATTTACAACCCCTTGAATCAATTTGGAGTACTTAAAGCCTTTATAATAATAATATGATTTTGGACCTAGATCTTAGGTGCAATAATTAAAATATGATTACCATGTATGGCATTTAGAATGTAAAGAATTCCATGTAAGCTTTCAAAAGTAGTAATGACTTATTTGATTTGTTTCTAATCAATTTAAGTACCACCAATGGTTTCAAGTTCATTTTAATTACTACACAATATTTTCTCACTATAATTGATGTTATGTTTATGCAATGCCATAAACCTTTCCACACATTTGTAATGAATTTCCATTATCCAATCTTGTAATAACCATTACTATTATAGTTCTACATGGATGTTTTTTCTTGTGTTTGTATTTTTCCAATTGAAGACTTGTACCTACAACCATAATCAAAGAAAAAAAAGTGTCATAATTTAACCTTAGACATTGTCAAAACATATTTTTGTAAACACTTCCAAAATTTTGATTATTCATGTATCCAACTACCCTCTCATAGCTCCATATGCTCTAAATTCTTAATGCCATGTCAACAAACTTTAAAGAAAACAATAATGCATTCAACATATTCCAATGTTATGCAATAATTACTTATTGTGCAATGAAACCACTTGTGCAATGAATTGATGCATGACAATAGTAAAAGCTAAGACCACCAATTTGATCATGTGCCTAAGTAAGAAATAAGAAGTAAGAAAAAAAACATGAAAAAATGGAAAAGATAGGAAAAAATAAATAAGTAATGTCAACTTAATCCTCTCATGCATATGAATCCCACATTTTTACCAATTGAACCTTATGCTTTTAAACATATACTCATTATACCTTACACACAAAAATTAATGTGCAGAATGGTCCAATTCAAGGGTTCAATTTGCTTCAAAATAATCCTTGGAATTTTGGACCCTAAATTATCATTTATGCTTCACATTGAATATTTTGTGATCAAAGCAATGTTGAAGTGGTTGGCTTAATATTAATGTTTGAAGCACACAATGAATTCAAATGTATGGATTTTGTTATGTTTATATGATGTCCCAAGAACTTGAATGGATATAATACATGTTAGATCAATAATCATTTGAAGTAAAAAAATCATGTAGAAAAAATACAATTTTTAAGATTTTTGTTTTCCATCTTAAATATTAATTAATAACATGTGTACTAAATAGTTTTCACATGATACGAGGTTGCACAATAACTAGAATGAAGGTAGTTAGGGTGGATCATTTTTGGTGAATAAAATATTTCATATTAATTTGTTATCTTGTGTTAAAATTGGTTATGTGTGAATTATGTGGTGGAAATTGGATTATTGAAAAAGCCACACACCTAAACATTTTTTTAACACACATGTTTTTTTATTAATCCAAAAAAAAATGACTAAATTAATGAATTTGAAAAAAAATCATTCAAAAGTCCATGAATGCTTTGTGGTTAATGTTTTCTAACAAATTTTTTGGATAATTTAGATTTTTTTCCTTTTAATGTATCATATATTGACTCCCTATAACATGTTTGGAATGAAATTGATAAAAAATAATATTTTTATATAGAAATGCATGGTGCCATAATTATTCATATGTAGTCATTTCAAAAGTCCATTTATGTATGTTTGGTTTTCATTTTTGGCATAAATTTCTTATGAACATGTTTAGGTTCAAGTTGACAATCAAAACCCCTTGAAAAATGTGATATTGATCATTACATCTTAATAGATTACACCCTAGAGAAAAAAATATTTTAATGCAAAAAGTGATCCACCTTAGCCTGCATGGACCCACTAAACATTTGAAAATTCAAATCAAATGTGAATGATTATGGCATAATTTTACAAAACATGTGTCCATAAACATATGTGAAAAAAGATCATTTCCTTATGGTAAAATAAATTTCAAACGATCAAAGGTCAATTGCACATCAAACATATATATTTTACATTCAAAACCATAATTGACATTCTATACCAAAATAATTATCATATTAAATTGTCAAATTTGACACCAAAATGTTAAATTGAATTATATTTAATCACATGGACATTCGATAACCCAAAACATTGGCTTTTTGGTTTTGGCATGTGGCAATTCATAATTTTTTGTCATTGTGTTTGGTGGACTTCTAGCAACCACTCCTCTTCAAGTTTCATGGTGATGATGTAAAAAACCATTAATTTATGTTGTGGGTCTTTAGCCATGGAATCCTTTCTTTGTCATTTGCAAAAGTTGAACATTTATGGTATGTGGAAGGTGGTGAGGTTTACACTTGCATAGATTGTTTATAGAAGCAAAATCCAAATCTCCATCTTTTCATAAAATATTGTTATTGTGCTTCAAATTATATAAAATGCTATCTATTATGGATGTTGTTATGTTGTTATTATGGTTCATGATATTGATGTTTCAAATTATGATAAAAATTTATGGTGAGTTTCAAATGTACATCCTTTTTTGTTTTCAAGAAAAACTTCAAACAAAATTTCAATGTGTTATTCTACAAAGAATTGTGTTGTCTTCATTATGAAGGTTTTAAAATGTCCATGGCCAGTTGAAAATGAACTACCCTTTAAGATGAACAAATATTCAATCACAACTAATGAAAGAACTTCATAATACTTTTAAAAAATATAATCAATCATTTTTTTCATTGTGGCTATGTAGTTGAATATTGATGATATCAAATCATTGATAAATTAATTGATTCATGTGCATATTTACTTATCAGTTTTATGAAACAAGTTCTATTTTCTATTAGTTAGTTTGGAACATTGTGCATTGTCAAAACAAATTCAACTACTTTATCAATTTGAATTAATTTTTTTTTTGGTGGAGAATTAATCTTCATCCTTTTAATATGGGACAATTTTAATGTGAAGGTGATCTTTATAAATGTTTGTCATTATGTTAATGAAGCCACCCATTCAAAATCTATTTTTAGTATAAGATGCCTAATTTAAAATATAGATTGGATTTATTGTGTACACCTTTGCTAGGCCACATGATAACTAAAAAAATAAATAATTTATGAATCATGTTTTCAACAAAATCCCATAATCTTCCTTTGTGATCATCTTTAGGAATAGATGATAACACATATAGGAGAAGGGGTACTTGTATTTAGACCCTTCTAAATTTGAGGCTCTTATAACAAGGTTAATATGTTGAGTGAAGGGGCAAAAAATCTAGAAGGATCTAAGTATAAACCTTTTTCATGCATAAAGAAGTGTGATTTTTTTTGATATCTTTCCATTCTTTTTTTGCTCTATTTTGCTTTTAAACATCTTTTAAATCCTTTTTCTTAAGACATCTATGTCCTATGCTTCAACATTGCATATTTCATTTTGATTTATAAGCTAATTTTTGCTCTTGCGATTCTCACAATTTTTGTGTTTGTCCAATGCTACAAGGTGTTTGTAACTTGTTTTGTGCATAGATATGTTCAAGCACTTCTCATGTTTTTTTTGGATGTGTTTGTATTGCTCCTTATAACTTGCTTTGTGAGTGATTTTATTCAAGCATTTTTCATGATTTTATGTGTGTGTGTGTGTGT